>Ga0247611_10000321_pt1 | contig 98639 bp, 113 predicted proteins | sample 177DNAGHGhighgp2_FD_192422 | JGI IMG/M metagenome (GOLD analysis project Ga0247611, IMG submission 192422) | Sheep rumen microbial communities from Palmerston North, Manawatu-Wanganui, New Zealand - 1770 DNA GHGhigh gp2 | ecosystem: Host-associated > Mammals > Digestive system > Stomach >... | reverse complement strand
TGATATAAAATGCGGAAACCCAATATTTTGATAACCAACGATGATGGCTGGCAAGCTAAGGGATTGAAAAAGTTGACTGCTGTTATGCGCACCATCGGCGATGTGGTGGTTGTCTCGACTGAGAAGGAGCTGTCGGCAAGATACGCGACTTTGTTGTGATGATAAAGAGTTTTCAGGCTCAGCAAAACAAGATGAACGCTTTCGACTTGGCAAAACATATCACCAATACCATAGGCTTGATTCGGCTTCTCAAGGAAGACGACTCGCCGGAAGGTGCTTCACGTGTCGACAATGTCGAAGAGTTGCTGAATGCCATCATGGAGTTTTCTGACCGTCAGGTTGACGAGACAACGGGCGAGACGGCACAAGTCGACCTCGCAACCTTCATGGAGGAGGTGGCCCTGGTCACTGATGCCGACACAAAGAAAGACCCCGATGCTGACACTGTAACTTTGATGACTATCCACTCCGCAAAGGGACTTGAGTTCCCGTATGTTTACGTGGTAGGCATGGAGGAGAACCTGTTCCCTGGCATACAGTCGCTGGGCAGCCGTGCCGAGTTGGAGGAAGAACGTCGTCTGTTCTATGTCGCCGTAACCCGTGCAATGACAAAACTAATACTCAGTTATGCCGAGAGGCGTTACCGCAATGGCAACCTTACCATGAGCGAATCGTCGCGTTTCCTTGAAGAGATAGATGCATCTTTGCTTGAACGTCCGCATAAGGCTTCCTTCCATGGCACATCGTCTTTTGGAACATCGAATTCTTTAGGCGGCTACAGGGGAGAACCCAGAAGCATGGGATTCCGTCCCACAGGCAATGGTTATGGAAGCAACCGTCCTCAGTTTGTGAAGCGAGAGAGCCCAAAATCAGCTGCAGCACATTCCACACCTGTCAACACTTCTGACTTTGTTCCCTCTAACCCAGAGCTTCTTGAGGAAGGCATGCGTGTGTTGCACCAGAAATTCGGTCTCGGTACGGTAGTTTCGGTAAATGGTGCAGGGGCCAACAAAAAAGCCACTGTCAAGTTCGACACCGAAGGAGTCAAGAACCTTATGCTGATGTATGCCAAGCTGAAGATTGTGGAGTGATTTTTAAGAAATAAACAAATGAATAGCGGAGACCTTAAATCTCCGCTATTTTTGTCTCAAGCAGAAAAATATTCGCAATTTTGTGAACGCATGAAGAAATTGTTGCATTTTTGCAAAATGAAAACTATTGCAGAAAACAAAATGGAGCCTTTCGTACCAACGTATCCTGGCGAAGTTGTCAAAGATGAGGTGGAATATCGCGGCATTTCGCAACGGGCATTGGCGGCTCAGATTGGTGTTTCCTATACGCAGCTCAACGAAGTCTTGAATGGAAAGCGAAGCATGAACACTGAGTTGGCCTTGCTTATTGGTGCTGCACTGGGCATTGATGCTGAACCGCTTTTAGCCATGCAGACACGTTACGATATTATTGTCGCACAAAGGAACAGTGGTTTTGCCAATCGTATTAATGCAATCAGAAAGCTGGCGGCAGCATTCTGAAACTTATGTGGGATTCACATTCCTGTTTTATGAGCAAGCGATAGCGGATATTCAAGTCCGCTATTTTTTTAGATATGATTTCACTAGTGTCCCATAAAAATCAAAAATATTCAAATCTATTTATCTATTATACTTATCTATTATACATAACTGCTTTAAAATCAACAATGTATTTTGAGAGAAGATTGACGTTTAGAACTATAAAGATTTCAAATCTGTTTCACTTTAAAATCTCTGGAATCTGCTGATTTTACTACTGTTTCAAAGAGCTATGTCGATTTTTTAGTGGACAGCAATGATATGATTTAGGAAATTATAAACCCAAAAATCGGATTATATTTTCCCCAAATCGTATGTTTTTCCTGCACATTTGGGAAAATAAAACACATAAATCACCTTTCTTGACTTACCTTGATTATTATCGTATCGCAATTCTGTCCTGCCACGATGCCATAGCCGCCATTGACGTTTGAGTGTATGTGGGCAGGTTCCGATAGGGGACCATAATCGTCGCTATTGGCGACATAGAGCGTGTTGTAATATTCATAAAGGTTCATGTCGATGTGTTCAAGCACGATCTCAAACTCTGCTTCTGATGTGTATTCGGTGTTGTTTATGCTGGAAATGACAAATGGAATTTTTAGCTGATACTGGCTTCCGTCAAATATCTTGTCGGAAAAAAACGGTCTTGACGTACTGTAGATTTCATCTAAGACAGGCTCGTTGATGTTCTCGAAAATTGGGTCGTTGAAAGTGAACTTCTGGATGTCGTAAAAATCTGATTCTATGATAGATATGTAGTAGCAGTCGCGGCCGTTGGGATTGGTGTCGTACAGGTCGATGATGATTTGGCCTTTTGCAGCGATACAATAATAAACGGTATCATCTATTATATAGGATGAGGTTCCGAAATGCTCCAATACTGTGTTATAGGTGAACGAAGGCGCGTCGGGGATGGCCATAGTGGTGGCTTCCACATCGTCGAAATCGGGGGCTGTGGCAGTGAGGCGTATCGTGTCGCCGACAGATGGTGTGTAGCTGCCGCTGAACATGTCTCCGTTTGCGGAGAGCGTCTCAACGAAGTTGCCGTTCACATAGAGCGACATCTGTGCGTTTTCGGGGCAGCCATAGCTTGCGCCGGCGGTGTCGTACATGAAAAAGACGCTTTTGTCCAGCGTGGCCGTAAGTGGTTCGCCTGCTGTGACAATAGAGTTTAGCACGAGGCGAGATGCGGTAACATCACCTTTGAACTTGATTTCTTTCTCGCAAGAAGCAAAAAAGAGCGATATTGCAAAAGCTAAAATTATGTTTATTCTGTTGATTTTCATATTATTATGTGTTTTGTAGAGAGGCATAATATTGCGTCTCTACCATATTAGAACCTATATCCATAGCTGACTGACGGTATTATCGGGAATATGGAAATCTGCATCAGCTTGATTTTGTTATCATCGGTGTAATCTGCGTAAATCATAAAAGGGTTGTTGTGGTTATATACATTGTAGATGCTTATGTTCCATGTTCTTGTCCCGTATTTTTTCTTTTTGTTGAAATTCACGCTGAGGTCGAGGCGATGATAGTTGTTGTAACGATAGTTGTTGCGCTCCAGGGCTTCGATCTGGACCCACATGTTATCTGCAATACCTGTATAATGGTGCAGTCCGAGGGTGCCGCAGTTGCCGGTGCTGAAGACCCATGTGCCAGCTATGTCAATCTTCTCGTTGAACTTGTGCTGCACGGTGATGCTGATGTCGTGTCGGCGGTCGTATTTTGCGGGGAAGACATTGCCGTTGTTGATGGTCTGTCCCTCACGGTCGAAACGTCGGTTGGCGTGTGCCCAGGTGTAGCCAATCCAGCCCGTGGTCTTGCCGAACGAGCGTTGCAGAAGCAGCTCAATGCCGTATGACCATCCGTTGCCCATGCATACTTTCTTCTCCCAGCCTTCCGACGAGCCGAAGAAAGTGGCGCCGTCACGGTATTCAAGCAGGTTTTTCATGTATTTGTAGTAGCCTTCTACAGACACGTCAAACAGATTGGGAATCTCCCAAAACACGCCAAGCGAGACCTGATGCGACTTCATTGGCGGAATATTCTCCGTGACGGGAACCCAGAGGTCGGTAGGCAGACTGACATTGCTGTTGGATAGCAGGTGGACGTATTGGCTCATATAGGCGTAACCCGCTTTTATCGACACGTTTTTGGCCACCATGGCGCTCATGCTCAACCTTGGCTGTAGCGAATGGTAGAAATGCTTGTTGACGGTGAAGGTTGAATAGTGCAGACCCGCATTGATGTGAAACGAGGGCGTTATGGTGATGTTGTCTTCGGCATAGAGAGCCGTCTCGTGTGCCAGGACGCGCGACGAGGCTATACTTAATGAGGTGTCAACGCTACTATCTTTGAACTGCATCGACTGCACCTCGGGGCGGAAAATGTGGAAGGTGTAGCTTCCGCCGAATTTTATCTCATGGGTCGGGACAGGTGAATAGTCGAACTCCACTTTTGCGGTGACATCGTGAATGCCGGAATTGTAGTTCATTTTCATTTCTTCGGAAACGGCTTCAAGGGTGTCGCTGGAATAGATGTTCTCGTAGGCGAGCGATAGTTTATGCCGATATTGCGTGTAGTTGACAGAGGCATTCATGAACATTTTCTGGCTGACAAGATGGTTCCAGCGTAAGGCGGCAATTTTGTTGCCCCAGCTCCAGCGCAGCTTCATATAGACCTCCTCCAAGAAGTTTGTGTAACCGTTATAGCTGTCTGCATACTTTATCTTTGCGTACAAAACATCGTCGCCGCCATAGAAACTGAGGAGAAGACGGTCGCGGTCGGATATTTTCCAGTTCAACTTGGCGTTGACATCGTAGAAATAGTATCCGGCCGACAGTTTTTTAAAGTCTTCTTGTCGTTGTAGAATCCATTGTGCTGGTTTGGAGAGCAGATCGGCGTAGGAGCGGCGTGCCGAGATGTTGAACGACAGCTTGTCTTTCACTATGGGCCCTTCAACATTGAGTTTGGATGATATGAGGCCGATGCTCACGTTGCCGTGATAGTGCTGCATGTCGCCTTCTTTCATCCTGATATCCACCACCGATGACAGCCGTCCGCCGAAACGGGCGGGGAAACAGCCTTTGTAAAGGGTCACGTTTTTCAGTGCGTCGGGGTTGAACACCGAGAAGAAGCCGAGTGCATGGTTCACGTTATAGACAGGTGTGCCGTCGAGCAGTAGCAGGTTCTCGTCGGGACCGCCGCCACGGACGTACATGCCCGCCGAGCCTTCGGTGCCGTTTTGCACTCCAGGAAGCAACTGCAAGGCTTTCAGCACATCGGCCTCGCCAAACAGGGTGGGGATGGACTGTATCTGTTTCACAGGCAGTTCTATCATGCTCATCTGCGGGTTGGCTGCGCTGACATTGCTGCGTGTCGAGGTGATGGTGACTTCGTCGAGTGTGGTGTTGCCGTTCATCGTTACCGAAAGGGTTGTGTCTCGGTCGAGCAGAAAAGGCTTTGTCTGGCTCTCGTATCCTACATAGGAGTATTCGAGCGACACTTCTCCATCAGAGAGAGTCAGTGTGTAAAAACCATAATTGTTGGTAACACAGCCGTGTCCGCTGATGCGGTCGATTATTGTCGCTCCAATCAAAGTCTCATGGCTGTCTTTGTCGGTTATGTAGCCGCTGATGCAGTGCTTCTGTGCCATGGTGTATGCTGTGTTTAGCATCAGTATGGCAAGCCATGCCAGTGTTTTTCTTGCTTGTCTTATTCCCATTTAGAAATAGATTACAGTTTTTGTTTATATGGATTTATTTTTGATTCTGCAAAAGTAGTAAAAAAAACTCATGAAGAGCATAATGTGGGGTTGTTCTGTTACAATGCTGATAAACAGTAATATATCCGTTGATTAAACGTTTTTAAACGTTTAATCCCGTTTATAAACGACTATAAACGTTTGTTCACCGGTTAGATTGGAAAAGCTGTTGTTACTTTGCACCGTCGGAAACGAAAAACCCCGATTGTAAAAATCAAACATTATAATAACATCTTAAAAATTACACGTTATGAACGCAAACACACAAAGAAATTCGGTAGTCTTGACAGGCCGCCCGGGCAGAGACCCAGAAGTAAAAGTATTGAACAACAACAGAAAGATGGCACGTTTCAGCATTGCTGTGAACGACACGCGTTATAATGCCTTGAACGAGCGCATAAACAACACGCAGTGGTTCAACATTATTGCGTGGGGCAACGAGGTTGAAAAAACCGAGGCTATGGTGCACAAAGGACAGCTCATTGTAGTCTATGGCCAGCTGCACAACAATGAGTGGAAAGACAAGGACGGCAACCGTCGCGTCTCAACGGAGATATATCTATCGGATGTCGAGCTGGTAAGCGATATGGATACGGAAGAAAGTGTTGAGAACAAAGGTTGTTGAATGACAATGTTGAAGAGCCGCAAAAATGCGGCTCTTTGGGCTTAATTTGCAGTGATGCCCTTTTTTTCCAAAAAGTCGTTGCGTGGTGAAAGCATTTTTCTTACTTTTGCAGATTGAAAAATGATATAAAATGCGGAAACCCAATATTTTGATAACCAACGATGATGGCTGGCAAGCTAAGGGATTGAAAAAGTTGACTGCTGTTATGCGCACCATCGGCGATGTGGTGGTTGTCTCGACTGAGAAGGTGATGTCGGCCCAAGGTCACTCCATCACCATGCGCGACCCGCTGACGCTGAGACAGACGGTTGCTGAGGAAGATTATTTGGAATTTGTCTGTAACGGCACTCCTGTCGATTGTGTAAAACTGGGCTATCAATGTGGGATTGCCTCCAAACCTGATATTATCGTGTCGGGCATCAACCACGGCACCAACGCCTCTGTCAATTTAGTTTATTCCGGCACAATGGCCGCTGTCGTCGAAGCCTGCATGGACGGCTATCCTGCCATAGGTTTCAGCCTCGACTGCTACGATGCCGATGCCGACTTTGACCATCTCGACCCATATATCATTGCGATTACTCGCAAAGTGTTGGCAGAAGGGCTGCCCAAGGACATCTGTCTAAATGTGAACTTCCCAAAACGCAGCGACGAACCTATACGTGGCATACGTGTATGTCGTCAAGCGCGTGGCCAGTGGACCGAGAAATATGCCTCAATCGACAACCCCGACGGCACAAAGACCTTCCAGGTATGCAGTGGAGAGTTCCTGTGCGACGACACTGACGACAACGATGTGGCAGCTACAGCACACAACTTTGTGTCGATACAACCTGTCCATTTCGACTGGACGGCATATCACCAAATAGGTAAAATGAAGTCTTACGAACTTATAAACATAATATGAAAATAAAAGACAATTTCTTCCTCGGACTGTTGTTCGGCGCAATAGCTTTCGGCATCACATATCTTTTACTCAGTCTTATTCCCTGGGGTGAGAAAATGCCGTCGGCACCCTATTTGCTTGCTTTCATACCAGGTCTCATCCTTATGCGGATATTGTTTGTCAACCTGAAATACGACAAAATGGGTAAGGGCGTTTTCCTTGTCTCTCTTTTAGGAATGCTTCTTGTCTTTTTCTTGGTGAAATAGGAGTTATGAAATACTACATCATTGCAGGCGAAGCATCTGGCGACCTTCACGGCTCGAACCTCGTTGCAGCGATAAAAAACAACGACAATAAAGCTGTGTTCCGTGGCTGTGGTGGCGACCTGATGAAAAATCAGGGTGTTGATTTGCTTTTCCACTACCGCCGAATGGCTTTCATGGGTTTCGCAGAGGTGGCTATCAATATCGATAAAGTGCTGACCAACATAAAGAAATGCAAACAAGATTTGTTGGAATTTGCACCCGATGCTGTTATACTCGTCGATTACCCAGGATTCAACATGAGAATAGCTCAGTTTGCGCATAGGCATAATATAAAAGTGTATTATTACATATCTCCTCAGGTATGGGCTTGGAAGAAACATCGTGTCAACCAGATAAGGAAATATGTCGACAAAATGCTTGTAATTTTGCCTTTCGAGGAGCAGTTCTACAGAAACAATAATGTCGATGCGGTCTATGTGGGCAATCCTTTGCTTGATGAGTTGTCAAAGGAGAGAAGAGGTTCTGCCGAAGACTTTTTCAAGCGTAATAAGCTCAACAAAGACGACAAGCATATTGCTATTTTGCCTGGCAGCCGAAGGCAGGAGGTGAAAAAAATGCTGCCCGCTATGCTTGAGGTGATGCCTGAATTTCCTGATTATCATTTTGTTGTGGCATGTGCGCCATCCATCGACGAGGATTTGTGCAAATCAATAATCGGTGACAAGAAAAATGTTTCTATTGTCAAGGCGCAGACATACGATGTGCTTCAGAACTCTTATGCTGCCCTTGTCACTTCGGGTACTGCCACCCTTGAAACAGCATTGCTGATGATTCCCGAGGTGGTGTGTTACAAAACAAGCCGTTCATCCTATCTCATAGCCCGCTATTTCGCCAAGGTGAAATATATCTGCTTGGTGAACATCATTCTTGACAAACCGGTTGTCAAAGAGTTGATACAGGGTGATTTGAATAAGAAAAACTTGGTTGAAGAATTGAACAAAATCCTTAACAACCCGAAACATCAGCGCAAGCTTCTTGAGGATTACGATACTCTGCGTCAGAAACTTGGCGGTGAGGGTGCCTCGCAGCGTGCAGCCGACATAATAACTGAGATGACGCAAATGAGTGTCGAACACAAAGCCCAGCACAACCTTGATTAACTGGAACAAATATCCTTTTGTCAGATTGCTTCTGCCTTTCGCCTTTGGCGTGTGGCTGTGTCTTTTCTTCACCTCGTTCAGGTTGAACTTTGTCGCGCTTTATGCCACAATGCTGCTTCTGCTGGCAGGTCTTGCTTTTCTTTCTCGTTATGTGAAAAACTACGACAAGGCTTGGGTGTTCGGTGCTGTGCTTGCCTTCTATCTCTTTTCGGCCGGTTATGCCATCACATCAGTCCATGATGAGCAGGAGAAGGCGACATGCTTCAGAAATCGTAGCGATGAAATAAAGACTTATATAACAAGGGTTTATGATGATCCTGAGGAACGTGAGAATAGTTATAAGGTCGTCTTGGAGATAAAGGAGTTAGTGCTCGACTCAGTTCATACCGTTCCCGCCACAGGTAAAGCGATTGCTTATTTTTCGAAAGACGACGTCGCTGCCAAACTGGCTTATGGCGACATGCTGTGTTTCAGCAAGCCCATTGCCGAGGTGCAGCCTCCGCTCAACCCCGGTGAGTTCGATTATCAGAGCTATCTTTACCGAAAGGGCATTGTCGGGCAGATATATCTTGGCGAGGACGAATGGAAGCCGCTCGAAGGGAGAAGTGCCAACCCGATATATGCTTTCTCCTACCGTTTTCGTGACCTGATGCTTGCTTCATTGCAGAAATGTGGCATTAATGGTGACGAGTTTGGTGTAGCGGCAGCCATCTTGCTTGGCTATGACGACAACCTTACACCGGAGCTGCGTCAGAGCTATTCGGCGGCAGGCTCTATGCACATATTATGCGTGTCGGGTATGCATGTGGGCATCATCTTCTTGATGGCATCATTCCTGCTTGGTTTCATGGACAGGAAGAAATGGCTCAAAACGACAAAGCAGCTCATTCTCCTCGTATTGATTTGGTTTTATGCACTTATAGCCGGACTTTCGCCCTCTATAATGCGTGCTTCTATCATGATTTCGTTGTGCATCATTGGCGAGATGCTCAATCGCAAGGGCTTTACAATCAACTCTATAGCGGCATCTGCTTTCATCTTGCTTTGTATCAATCCCAATAATCTCTTTGAGATAGGTTTCCTCTTGTCGTATTCGGCTGTAATAGGCATTGTTGTGTTGGAAAAGCCTATCTATAACCTCATTTATATCAAAAACAAGCAGTTGGACAAGCTGTGGGAGATGGAGGCCGTGGCACTCGCCGCACAGATAGCGACAATGCCGTTCACCATTTTCTATTTCAACCAGTTCACCACCTATTTTTGGCTGAGCAACATATTTCTGACACCTATCTCGTTCGTTGTTGTGCTGGCTGGAATGACGTTGATTCTGGTCTCTTGGATACCTTATGTGGGAACGCTTGTGGGTTATGTGGTGTGGGGCACGCTTTATGTGATGGACAAGATAGTGATATGGATTGAAAGTCTGCCGCTGTCTATAATCAGAGGCTTGTATATCAGTAGATTGGAGCTATTTTTGCTGCTTGTCTCCCTGGTTGCTCTTCTTTTGTTTGTCACTTCAAAATCTAAGAGAACCTTCTATGCTGTGACAGTGTCGCTCGCATTGTTTGTGTGTTGTTTCTCTGTCCGTCATATGACCTCGCGTCAGGTCGAGGAGATAGAGTTTTACAGCCTGCGCAAGCACACCGCCATCGAGTTTGTTTGTCGCGGACAGCATGTCATTGTTGCCGACAGCACCCTCGCCGATGACAAAAGCACTATTGACTTCAGCCTGACGACAAACTGGTATCGTCTTGCACTCGACAACAGCCCTGCTATGGTTGGACTAGGCGATAACTATGACAGCAATTTTGTCAGCAAACGTGGCAACCTTATTATGTTTGGCGACAAACTCATTGCTTTGGCCGAGCCTGCCATCACGCTTGCAAAGCCGATGGATGACAAGATAAAAATCGATTATCTGCTGTATTACGGCAATAACAGGAACGGTCTTGACAGATATGCCAATTTGTACAATATCAGCTGCTTGGTTATTGATGGAACCGTGCCGCGCTATCTGTCGGAAGAGTTAGTTCAGCAGGCCGACGAACTGAATATACCTTGTACTCGTCTCTCCGACAAGGCTTTAATCTGCAAGTTGGACTGACTTATTCTTCGTCCTTGTCGCTTTTCTTGAATGTGTTTTTAATCTTGCTGAAGACGTTGTTCTCGTCACGGAAGCCGTTTTTGTTGGCGCCATAGACTGCCTGGTCGTGTGTAAAGCCTTTCTCTTCAAGATGGTTAATGACATCCTCGCGGGTTATGGCATAGCTTTGGCTGAAGTCGGAGGCCATGCGTTTGGCTTGTTCTTTCCAGTTGGCGCCGCACAGGTTCACTCCGTAGGTGGCTTCATCGTGGCTGAAACCGTCTTCCTCGAGTTGGTGAATGAGGCCGGCTTTCGAGAATGCGTCAAGGCGGATGTAGTTCTTGGCCATGTTTTTGGCTTGGTTGCTCCAGTTGATGTTTATGTCGTCGACGGCGGCTTCAGCGTCGGTATATAGGTAGCCTTGAAACTCAAGCTCATAGATGAGTCCGTCGCGCGAATAAGGCTTGTCGTAGCTTAGCAGGGTCACGGCATCCTGGCGTGCACTAAGCTGTCGAGGGGTGAGGCCTTGATTCTCGTTCTGTGAGATGACATTGGCACAAGGAACGAATAACAAAAATATAAGAACTAACCTTAGATTCTTATTGATCATTTTTCTCTTTTTATACAAAATAAACAACAATTATGCCAGGCATACTAGTTCGTCTTGAACTTGTATTTCACCTCTTTCAGTTCGGCGTTGGCTTTCTCTATTTTCTTTTTCAGGCCTTCCTTGTAGTTCTTTACCTTCTGAGCTATGTCGGCATCGGTGGTGGCAAGAATCTGTGCCGAAAGTATGGCTGCGTTGAGGGCTGCGTTGATGCCCACGGTGGCAACGGGTATTCCAGGAGGCATCTGCACTATGGCGAGCAGAGCGTCCATGCCTTCAAGGGTCGATTTTATCGGTACTCCGATGACCGGCACTGGTGTCATGGCGGCTATCACGCCCGGCAGGTGGGCTGCCATGCCTGCTGCTGCAATGATGACTTTTATGCCTCGGCCCTCGGCTTCGTGAGCGAATTTCTCTACCTGCTCAGGTGTGCGGTGCGCGCTCAGTGCGTTCATCTCAAAAGGTATTTCCATCTCGTCAAAGAATGCAGCTGCCTTCTCCATTACCGGAAGGTCCGACGTGCTGCCCATGATAATGCTTACAATAGGTTTCATCTATTCTTGTTTTTATTTTTCGTCACAAAAATAGCTTTTTTATAAATACAAAACATCATTTTCGTATATTTGTAAGTGCTAAAAGCTTCTGTGTAAACTATTTAATATATTGAAAATGAATAGGATAAATGTTCTCGACAAGGCGTTTCGACTTTATATACCGCAACATGACATAGAAAATGCCATTCAGAAGGTGGCCGACGGCATTAATACTGACATGCGTGGTAAGAACCCCGTCTTCGTGGTGGTGCTTAGCGGAGCTTTTATGTTTGCCTCCGAATTGTTCAAGAGGCTGAACATTGACTGCGAGATATGCTTTGTCAAGTTGTCGTCGTATGAGTCAACACACAGCACTGGCAATGTGAAACAAGTCATTGGCATTGGTAGGTCGATTGAGAACCGTAATGTGGTGATTGTAGAGGATATCATTGACACGGGTCAAACCGTGAGATACGCCCTTGACTATCTGAGACAGCTCGGGGCGGCTGATGTTAAAATTTCCACGTTGTTCTTCAAGCCCAAGGCCTTCCAATACGATTATCCTATTGATTATGTGGCGATGAACATAGAAAACGAGTTCATTGTGGGCTATGGCTTGGATTATGACCAACAGGGAAGAAATCTTCCGGATGTTTATATTTTGGATGAGTGAATAGACTATGACCAGCGGCGATGACAATGACTCAAAAAAAACGGAATAATATGAATGATAATTTTGCAATACAATTATTTGAAAACAAACAAATCCGTGTTGTATGGGATGCAGAGAAAGAAAAGTACTATTTCTCTGTTGTGGATATAGTGCGGGTTTTAACTGAAAGTGCTGACTATCAAACTGCGAGAAAATATTGGAAAGTTCTGAAAGGCAGGCTTTTAAAGGAAGGAAATGAGTCGGTAACAAATTGTTACCAACTGAAATTACCAGCTGCCGATGGCAAGAAATACAAGACTGATGTTGCTGATTTAGAGCAAATTTTCCGTCTAATTCAATCCATTCCTTCTAAGAAAGCCGAACCCGTAAAACAATGGCTTGCCGAGGTGGGAAGTAAGCGCATTGACCAGATGATAGATCCAGAACTAACATTCCAAATGGCTGTTGAGGACTATCGCCGACAAGGTTACAGCGACAAATGGATAGAAAATCGTTTGAAGTCAATACGTACACGCAAGGAACTGACTGACGAGTGGGAGCGTTCAGGCGTGAAAGAACAGAAAGATTTTGCCATACTTACCAATATCCTCACAAAAGCATGGAGCGGCATGACAACTGGTGAATACAAACAATTCAAAGGTCTCACCAAAGAGAATCTGCGCTACAATATGACCAACTTGGAACTAGCGCTTAATACACTCGCTGAGGCGGCGACAACTGAAATATCGAAAAATAGGAACCCTAAAACGATGTCGGAGAATATGCAAGTAGCAAAAAGTGGTGGCAAGGCTGCCAAGGCTGCGCGTGACGAGGTTGAGAAACAAATCGGGCATAGTGTTGTGACAAATCTTAAAGCCTCCGATTCAATTCGTGAAATAGAAGATGCTGATTCAACAGAGCTTTTGGAATGAACTGCAATGATGCAAATCGAGAATGATTAATATAGATAACAAATTAAAAATCAACACATTATGCTTAACTTAATTCTTTTTGGCCCTCCCGGTGCGGGCAAAGGCACCCAATCGCAGTTTTTGCGCGAGAAGTATGGACTGACCTATATCTCTACAGGCGAGATACTCCGCGAGGAGATAGCAGCCGAGACCGAGCTGGGCTTGCAGGTGAAGGAAATCATCAGCAAGGGCAACCTCGTCTCCGACGAGATAGTGGCCGACATCATTGAAGGCAAAATCGCCAAGAACCTCCAGTCGTCGGGATTCCTTTTCGACGGCTATCCGCGCACTGTGAAGCAGGCCGAGACCTTGACCAACATCCTCAAGAAGTTCAACATGGAACTCAGCGGCGTGCTCAGCCTCGAAGTGCCTGAGGAGCTGCTCATCGAGCGTATGCTCGAGCGTGGCAAGACCAGCGGCCGTGCCGACGACAACATCGACTCCATCAAACACCGCTTCGTTGAGTACGACAACAAGACCAAACCTGTGCTCGACTATTACAAGGACAGCGGCAAGCTGCACGCTATCAACGGAGTAGGTGCTATTGAAGACATCTTCAAGACCTTGTGCGCCACCATCGACAGCAAGATGAAGTGAAATTGATGTCTTGCATCCAAACAACTGCCTCTCCGCTTCATGCGGAGAGGCTTTTTTTTGTTTTGTGCCAACCAATATGCAAGCTAATGATGTTTGGCTTCACTTTGTGTTAATTGTTTATTTAAGAATTGGGTTGGTTTGTTGTGGCGATGTAAAATATTGGTTGTCAAGATTTTGTGTAAATAATAAAAAAAGAGACGTTCTTTTCGTTTTGCACGATATTTATCGTTATCTTTGCCACGTTTTAGAGCAAATTATTAATTGATTTATTCATATAAAACTGAAATTATGACAGCAAAAAGCAAAGTTGTAGCCCTTGAACATGTCGTGATCCGCTTTTCGGGCGACTCGGGCGACGGTATGCAACTTACCGGAAACCTGTTTTCCGATTCCACAGCATTTGCTGGAAACGATTTCGCCACCTTCCCCGACTATCCCGCTGAGATACGTCCTCCACAAGGTACGGTGGCCGGCGTTTCCGGTTTCCAGGTGCACTTCGGACACAAGCCAGTCCACACCACTGGCGACCTCTGCGATGTCCTCGTCGCAATGAACCCCGCAGCTATCAAAGCCAATATGCGCTGGCTCCGTCCAGGCACTATCATCATTTTCGACTCCGACTCTGTAACCGACAAGAGCCTCGAGAAGGCTGGCTATACTGCCGACCCCACCACCGACGGCACACTTGACGACTATCAGGTTGTGAAGGCTCCTATCTCGGAACTGACAAAAGAAGCTCTGAAGGACTTCGGAATGGATAACAAGGCGATGCTGAAATCGAAGAACATGTTCGCTCTCGGTATCGTGATGTACCTCTTCAACCGTAGCCTCGACACCGTTTATGCATACTTCGAGACCAAGTTCAAAGGCAAGGACCTTGTCATAAAAGCCAACCGCACCGTTCTCGACGCCGGTTACCACTATGCCGACACTTGGGAGCTCTTCACCAATACATATAAGGTGGAAGCCGCCAACCTCGACAAAGGCAAATACCGCAACATCACCGGCAACACTGCCGCCGCATGGGGCTTGATGGCCGCCAGCGAGAAGTCGGGACGTCCACTCTTCCTTGGCTCATATCCTATTACCCCCGCTACCGACATCCTCGCCGAGCTCACCAAATACAAGAACCTTGGTGTCAAGGCTTATCAAGCTGAGGACGAGATAGCTGGTATCATGTCGTCGCTTGGTGCTGCCTACACTGGTAGCCTCGCCGTGACAACGACATCAGGTCCTGGTCTCTCGCTGAAGAGCGAAGCTATGGGTCTGGCCGTTATGACCGAACTTCCGTTGGTCATCATCGACGTGCAGCGTGGCGGACCTTCTACAGGTCTTCCCACCAAGATGGAGCAGAGCGACCTTATGCAGGCACTCTATGGCCGTAACGGAGATGCTCCTCTCGTGGTCATCGCTGCCCGCAGCTCGGCCGGTTGCTTCTACACCGCTTACGAGGCTGCCCGTATCGCCCTCGAGCACATGACCCCCGTCATCATGCTCAGCGACGGCTCTCTCGGCAACGGCTCAGAGGTGTTCCGCATCCCCAAGATGGCTGAGATGCCAAGCATCACTCCTCCTTTGGCAAAAGCCAACGACCCAGAGTATATGCCTTATCGCCGTGACGAGAAATGGTTGCGCCGTGAATGGGCTATTCCGGGAACTCCTGGCCTGCGTCACCGTGTGGGCGGTCTGGAGAAAGAGAATGGCAAAGGCAACCTCTCGACCAATCCTGAGAACCACCAGATTATGACTGAGCTCCGTGAGGAGAAGATAAACCGCGTTGCCAACGACATACCGCTGCAAGAGATTTACGGCGACAAGAATGCCGACCTCCTCGTGGTGAGCTGGGGTGGCACATTCGGCACCGTACGCACAGCCGTCGAGAAGATGATGGAAGAAGGCAAGAGCATAGCTCACGCACACTTCGACTACATCATGCCTCTGCCGCGTAACACTGAGGAAGTGCTGCAAGGTCACAAGAAGATTGTGGTTTGCGAAATCAACCGCGGACAGTTCGCCAAGTATCTGCGCATGAACTATCCCGAATACAAGTGCGAGCAATTCAACAAGGTGATGGGACTTCCTTTCACTATCGGCGAGTTAGAGAACAAGTTTAATGACCTTCTAAAATAATGCAACTATGGAAAATCAGAATATTGAAAATCAGGAAGTCATGCTGACAAAAGCAGATTTTGCCAGTGATCAGGTGGTGAAATGGTGCCCTGGCTGCGGCGACCATGCCATCTTAAAGGCTGTACAAGACATATTCCCACAGTTGGGCAAGAAGAAGGAAGACATCGTTGTGGTGTCGGGCATTGGCTGTTCTTCACGTTTCCCGTACTATATGAACACCTACGGTTTTCACAGCATCCACGGACGTGCTGCTGCCGCCGCTACAGGTGTCAAACTGTCGAATCCAAAACTCTCTGTTTGGATGATAACCGGCGACGGTGACTGCACCGCCATAGGTGGTAACCACTTCATCCACGCCTGCCGCCGTAACATCGACATCAACCTGCTCCTCTTCAACAACCGTATCTATGGTATGACAAAGGGACAGTTCTCACCTTGCACCTTCCGTGGCACTAAGACAAAGACCAGCCCGCAAGGTACATACGAAGACCCGTTCAACCCTGGTGAGCTTGCCATTGGCGCTAAGGCTACATTCTTTGCCCGTGCCGTTGACACCAATCCCAAGGAGATGAGCGAGATTTTCATGGAAGCCTACAAACACGACGGCATGTCGGTGACAGAAGTGCTGCAAAACTGCATGATCTTCTCGAACGGCGTTCATGAGAACATTACCGGCAAGGATGTTCGTGACGACATGCAAGTGAAATGCGTACACGGTCAGCCTCTTATCTTCGGCAAGAACCGCGACAAAGGTATCGTGCTGCGCAACAACGAGCTTGAGGTTGTCACCATCGGCGAGAACGGTATCACCGAGAAGGACATCCTCGTTCACGACAAGACCACTGAGGATACTGGTATCCACATGATGCTGGCACACATGATGCCTCCTTATTACCCAGTTGCCATCGGTGTCATCCGTGACGTGAAGGCCCCAACCTTCAACGACAGCCTCGACGAGGTCATCGAAAAGGAAAAGGCCGCCTCGAAAATCAAGAACATGGACGACCTGCTCAACAGCGGCTCGACATGGACGATTGATTGATGATTTGATCAGTCAAAAAGTTGAAAATCCCGTTCGGAAGAGCGGGATTTTTTTGTGTTTTGTATTTTCGATAAAATCCGCTACCTTTGCAAAGAAAAAAGTAGTAAATAAGCATGTGTGAAAAGTCATGAATGATGAAGATAGAAAACTTGTGTCTGAATCCGAGGGCTATGAGCTGGTGATATTGCCGCAAGTATATGTGTGGTTTTCTCTGTTTCTTTGTGTAATACTTATATGTGTTATAGCTTGGTTCGTTCATTTTTATGGATCAGAGATAATGTATTGGGTGTGTTGTGTGGTGGCGTTGTTAATCGAATGGATTGTTATGCACAAATTATTTGAGACAAGAGTTAATATTAAACTCACCGACAAAGGTTTAGTGCAAACAAGGATATCTGGTTCTAGACAAGTGCCTGAATGTAGGATAGTGGAGTGGGAAAATATGAAGAGCTACAGAACTGGACAAAACGCAGGATGGGCTGATTTGTATGTTACGACAAGGAGTGGTAAAAATTATGGCGTGAAAGTTTGTTATTTTTGTTTGTTTGAAAAAAACAAGTCGAATTTTTCGAAGTATTGTGACTTTGAAAATGAATTTGAATGTATTGCAAATGATTGTGGTATAAAGTACAGATTCTTTTTTTGAATGATCCAGTATAGGAGTGGTTGCGTAATGCTTTGATTTTGAGATGATTTTGTATGTGTTTAAATTGTGAAAATAAAATATGAAAATCCCTTTCAAACCCGGAACACTGATTTATCCTCTGCCAGCTGTGATGGTCACTTGTGGCGATAGCGAGGAAAACTATAACATAATCACCATTGGCTGGACAGGTACAGTATGTTCCGACCCGCCCATGTGCTACATCTCCGTCCGCAAAGAGCGTTATTCGCATGATATTATCCTGAAAAACAAAGAGTTCGTCATAAATCTTACGACGGAAGAGCTTGCCAGGGCCACCGACTGGTGCGGGGTCCGCTCGGGCCGCGACTACAACAAGTTCAAGGAGATGCATCTTCACACTGAGCCGGCGCAGGTGGTGAAGGCACCTTTGATAAAGGAGTCGCCGCTGTGCATTGAGTGCAGAGTGGTGGAGGTGAAGGAACTGGGCTCACACGACATGTTTCTTGCCGAAGTGGTTGCCATAGATGCTGAGGAAAGCCTTATTGACAAGGGGACGGGTGCTTTTCAGCTTAATCACGCTCAGCCTTTGGCCTATTCGCATGGCAAATACTATGGCCTTGGCGAGAAGATTGGCGGATTCGGATTCTCCGTGAAGAAAAAGAGGTAGGAAGTAGGAGGTAGGAAGTAGGAACCATGAACTAGGAGATAGGAAGTAGGAATTGAATAAATATAATATAGAAGTATGAACGAGACAACATTACAAAAGAAAAGCAAGGCTTTTGCTGTTAGAATTATAAAGATGTATCGGTTTCTTTGTGAAGAGAAGCGTGAGTATGTATTGTCAAAACAACTACTTAGAAGCGGTACAAGTATTGGAGCTAATGTAAGGGAAGCCAAACGTGCCCAAACAACTCCTGACTTTTATGCTAAATTATTCATTGCACTTAAAGAAGCAGAAGAAACAGAATATTGGCTTGAACTTTTGGTCGAAACCGAATATATTAGCCAGGATTTGTTTGAAAGTATATATGCGGATAATGAAGAACTTGTAAAGATCCTTGTGTCTTCAACAAAAACCATCAAAGAAAACCGTATAAGGTAGGTGTTTCATAACTCCTACCTCAAACCTCCTATCTGGTTATTTCTCCTTAAACTTTTCTTTTCCTTTGTTCAGGAACTCCACAAACTCGTCTTTGTCCAAGCTGTAGGCGCGGGGCTCCACAAGGAGTTCTCCGTTGCTGTCGAGCAGGCAGTAATAGGGCTGGGCGTTGGTGTTGAAGTGCGAGATTTGGAAATCGGCGTTTTTGCGGCCTATGTCTTTCTTCAGCTTGCCGTCGTGCTCCGATACGTATTGCTCGTTTTCGGGAAGAGGTGTCTTGTCGTCAACATAGAGGGCAAGCATAATATAGTCTTCATTGAGCATTTTCAGCACCCGTGGGTCTTTCCACACGTTGGCTTCCATTTCGCGGCAGTTCACGCAGCCGTGGCCTGTGAAGTCGAGGAAGATGGGCTTGTTCTGTGCTTTTGAGGCTTCTATGGCTTGTTCGTAGTCGAAATAGCCTTTCAAGCCGTGGGGCAGGTGGAACAGGTCGGAGTATTTAATTTCGCTGGTAGGCATCTGTGAGGCATCCTGCAATGTCACTGTGTTGGCGGGTCTTTCACTTATCATCCGTTCGAGGTCGAAGTCGAGGGTCTGTTTTGGCGGCAGATAGCCTGACAATGCCTTGAGGGGTGCTCCCCACATCCCGGGTATCATATATACCACAAAGGTGAAGTCGATTATCACGAGTATGAGTCTGAACACTGACAGTTGTTTAACTTCTTCGTCGTCGTGGGCGAAACGTATCTTGCCGAGCAGATAAAGTCCGCAGAGGGTGAAACACACTATCCAGATGGCGAGATACACCTCACGGTCGAGCAGGTGCCAGTGATAGGTCTGGTCGGCGACGCTGAGGAATTTGAATCCGAGGGCGACCTCGATGAATCCGAGCACCACTTTCACCGAGTTGAGCCAGCCACCGCTCTTGGGCATACGGCTAAGCAGTCCTGGGAAGAGGGCGCAAAGGGCGAAAGGCAGTGCGAAGGCTATAGCAAAGGCCATTATTGTCAGAATGGGAGCCCAGAACTCGCCGGAGGTGGATTTTATAAGCACGGTGCCGACGATAGGGCCAGTGCAGGCAAACGATACCAGCACCAGTGTCAAGGCCATGAAAAATACTCCTCCAAGACCGGCTTTTGTGCGCTTTTGACTGCTGTCGTTGACCCATTTGTTCGACAGGTTGATGTCGAAGGCTCCGAAGAACGAGGCGGCAAACACCATGAAGACGATGAAGAACACAATGTTGGGCAGCCAGTGTGTGGCAAGCCAGTTGAATATGTCGGCGGTGACGCTGTTGCCACCAAACAGCCATGTCGTAAGTATGATAATGGCAATGGGTACGGTGTAGAGAAGCACAATGAAAAGGAAGTACATGATGGCTTTGAAGCGTCCTGCGGCCTTGTTCTCACTGCCGTGCATGAAGAACGACACCGTCATGGGTATCATCGGGAAGACGCATGGTGTCAGGATGGCGGCAAAGCCCCACAGGATGGCCTCTACGATAAGGAGCCAGATGTTGGTCTTGGCAGTGCCAGTGCTTGCCTCGGTGTTGTCGTATTTGGGACAGACGACCGAGAAGTCCTCGTCAAGAGGTATGCACATGCCATTGTCTTTGCAGGCCTGACAGCTTATGCTGCCCGTGATGTTGAACTCGTCGCTGTTGTGGCGGACAAAGGTCTGGCGGAAGACAGCTTCATTCGCAAACTCGTCGTATTCGCTGCCGAAAAGCGTGTCGTTGACGTGTATTGCATTCGACAAGGCTTCCACTTCGCCTATGGGCTCGTAGTTCTCCGAGTTGTCGAAGAAGAACTGTGTCGGCATAGGGGCGTTCTTGGGCATCGTGGTGGAGTAGATGTGGAAAAAAGGCTCTATTTCGGCCTTGGCGGTGAGCTGGAAGGTGTCGGCCGAGATGGCGTTTACGCTGTAGGTCCACGTCAGGGGATTGATGACCTGTGCCTTTGTCGGGATGACAAAAACAAGTAACAAAGCTATTAGTTGTGCTATTCTCTTCATTTTGGAAATGACTATTATTTTCGCAAAGTTATAAAAAATTCAGTTTAGTTTTAACAATAGGAGATGTTTTGTGTTGTCGTAGACCTTGAAGCGTTCGTCGATGCGATGGCCTACTACCCATATTATGGCGCCAGTGCTGTCTTCTATGACGAGGCTGTTGTCTTTCTCCGTCTGTGTCAGGCGCAGGTCGTTGAAAAGGTCGCTGACGAGTTTGGAGCCTTTCAGGCCAAGTGGCTTGAAACGGTCACCGTGTCGCCAGGGACGTAGCAGCAGGGGAAACGTGATTTTGTCCCTGTCGAGGGTGGCGCAGCGTGGGTCACGGCTGATGGCAGTGTCGTCGCTGCGGTCAAAGGTGGACAAGGTCAGCTTTATCGGCTCAAAAACTTCATTTTGGCCTTCGTCGATGACTGCCTCAACGGGTTTGCTTTGCATTGTGTCGATGACAAGACTGTCGTGCTCTATGCAGAGACGGTGGGTGGGAGAGTAGAAGTGTGTTCCTACATTTGGCAGTGCCTTGGCGATAAACTCGTTTTGGCTCGTGTTGAAGCCGTAGCGTCTTATCCATTCGAAGAGAAACTGTTTGCCGTTAGTGCCTTCAAATGCCGATTTTGCTATCATTACAGCGTTGTCGGTGTGTGTTTCTAATTCTTTAATGCGCTGATTTACAAGCTCGTCGTAGAGGCTGTTTTCGGAGGATAGGTAGTTGATTGATTGTGTTATGGCATGTCGGGCATTGATGAAGTTTTTGTCTATCTCGGGCAGTACGATGTTGCGGAGTTTGTTGCGTGTATAGACGCTCTGGCTGTTGGTGCTGTCGTTGCGCCATGTCAGGTTTTTCGCCAGGGCATAATCGTTGATTTCCTGTCGTGTGGCCCATAGTAGGGGTCTTATGATGTTGCCGTTTTGCGGAAGCATGGCTTTCAGTCCGTGAATGCCGCTGCCTCTCAGCAGGTTGATGAAGAATGTCTCAATCTGGTCGTCGGCGTGATGTGCCACGGCTATTTTGTCGTAGTCCAGTTTTTGTCTCAACTCTTCAAACCATGTATAGCGCAGCTCGCGGGCTGCCATCTCGATTGAGAGGCCTTTGGTTTTGGCGTAAGCCTCGGTGTCGAAATGCTTGACGTGGCATTTTATGCCTTTTTTATTACAGAAATCGGCGACAAAGCGTTCGTCGTCGTTCGATTCATTGCCACGAAGGTGGAAGTTGCAGTGTGCGGCAACTATGGTTGTTCCAGCCTCGTCAAGCAGGTTGCTGAGCACTATGGAGTCGAGGCCGCCGCTGAGAGCCACAATTACCTTTTCGCCTGGCTTTATGAGATTATTGGCTTCTATGTAATTTTTGAACCTTTGAAGCATGATGTCTTGTTATAACCATGCAAAGATAAAAAAAAGACGGAGAAGAAAACTCCGTCTTTTTTCAGTCAGGTTAAAACCTTATTTATTTCACGATGAACTTCTGTGTTTGCTCGAAGCCGTTGGCTTTCACTGTCACGAAGTAAACACCGCTGGTGAGGTTGCTCACGTTGATGGTGCGAGTGTTGGCACCTGTTGTGATTGCTGACATGTTCTGCTCCATAACCTTCTGGCCGGTGATGTTGTAAACAGTAGCGGTCATGTCGGTCTTTTGGTTGGAGTTGATGTCGATGTAGAGGGTCTCGCTTGCGGGGTTAGGACGCACGCTGACGTTATTCATCGGGTTAACAGCCTCTTTCACCTCGTCGATGATGGGGTCAGGAGTAATGATGGCGATGTATTGTGTGTTTTCGCCAGGGTTGTGCTCTGCGGGGTCGCTGTCTTCAGCTGAAGGAGCTGCTGTACCTGCCCAGCCGATGTTGGCATCGCCCATGTAGCCGAACACGAATTGACGGTCACCGTATGAGTAAGGAAGAGCGTTGACGCTGACCATTTCCTCAACTTGGTGCATGAAGTCTTCAGCAAGCCAGTCGGCGTTAGGATAAACAACACCGTGGTCGATGTAGGAAACATAGATGCCTCTGAATGAGAAGTTGTTTGCGCTGTTGGCCTCACGACGGAAGTCCGGCACGCTGTAAGCTATAGCCACGATGCCGTTGTCGTCAACGGTGATTGAAGGCCAGCCGCACATGTTACCAGCACCCATGCAACGGGCGTAGTTACCGTTGATGGTTTGGTAGGTTCCGGTTCCTCTGTAAAGGTTGTTGGTGTAGTCTTGGTAGCCAGGGAAGTGCTCAACAAAATAGATAGGAGCTTCTTCCAGTTCTTCGTCAGTAAGTGATTTGATGTAGGTTTGCAGAGTTGTGTAATCCCAGTAGTAGTCGGGGTTCTCTGTGTCTTCACCGTACATTGCGATAACTGTACCGGCAACCATTCTTTCGTTGGGGATGAGTTCTTCTATTTCATTACCGTCTTCGTCATACTCGCCTGTTGGGTAGTAATCCTGAGGAGCTAGAGCCATGTATGTGTCAGATGTTCCATCGGGGAGTGTTGGACCTGTTGTGAAGGGCTCGTCGCCTTCTTTCCAGTAGAACACACCGTCAGCTGTGAGGCCGTAGAAGTAGCTGTAAGAACCAGCAGCGTCGGCAGCCTTAACGCATTCAGCTGTCAGGGCAACGTGGGCTGTGCCGTTGTTGTCGATAGCAACAGAACCCATGGTGGGCATGTAGAGTTGTTTGTGGGTTATGGTGTCGAATACGAATGGGTCGAACCAGTTACCCTCTAATGGGCTTTGCCAAACAACTTCTCTTGTCCAGGTCTCGCCAGCGTCGGTCGATTTGTAGAGGCAAATGTCGGTCATGTGGTACTCACCGCCACCAGCGTTGTAGGGGCTTGTGAAGAGGACTGCGATGTTGTTGCCTTTAGCAGCCATTGCATAGTCGTCGGCTGCACATTGGTTAAGACCGTTGTCAGGCATTTCAGGCATAGGAACTGTTGTCCATGTCTGGCCACCGTCGGTTGAACGGGTGAGGAATGCTTGATACTCGGCAATAGCATCGTCGCCGCTGCCAACTGATGTTTGGGTTGAGCAAACGATGTTGATGATATTGTTGTTGGCACCGCAGGTGGCAACTCTTGGCCATGACAGCTCAAGAGCGGCTGATTCATCAATTGTGGGGTGACCTTCCGGGTTCGGGATGTCGGTCAGAGCGCTCCATTCGCCTTGGCCTCTGTTCTCTCTGGTCATGTAAACAAGGCCAGTGCCAGTGTGGGCAACGATGATTTCACCGTTGGGGCCGAAGGGGGCTATTGAAGGCCAGCCTGTTCTGCTGCTTTCGATACGGCCTTCGGGTTGCTCGCCGAATTCGCTGCCGTCATAGTAGTTGTAACCTGTTCCACGGTAAGTGGCGGCTTGGTTCCAAGGGTTCTTGTCACCAGGCATGAAGGTGGCAACAGTGGCTATTGAACCGTCTTGCCATGCAGCGATGCGGTTAACGATGTTAGAGTTCGACTGGAGGTCGAAGCTGTTGATCATCACCTCAAACTCGTCAAGGTACTCGTTGTGCCAAGCCTTTGAAGGCAGGGCATTGCCCTTAATGACATTCTCAAGAGGGCTTACTTCCGTTGTCTTCTCATTACCAACAGCAATTTTTGGACTCATTTTTGCCTTTGCTGACGGAGCCATTTGGCGTGTCTGGGCAAATCCGGCTATCCCTAATGCAAGGATAAGCGCTAATGATAAAACTTTCTTCATTTTTAATAGTGTTTATAGATAATTTTGCGGCAAAGATAAATATAAATAGATTAATACCGCCACTTTTTTGTGTTTTTTTTGTTATAAAAGTTCGTGATTTGTTGTAAATCTTAGTGTTATCATTTTATGAAGAACACATTTAAAAACTATTCTCCATTATTCCAGTCTTTTATTTCTCTAACTAAAGTCAGAGCTTGGTTGACGTTGCACACCTCTTTTATAAGAAACTTGGTCCGTCCGTTGCTTTCCTTGAAGAGGCATCGTTTCGGATGGCTTGTCACATAGCTGATGATGTTTTGGAAGGTTTCGCTGTCGAAGTAGTTGGAGCTTTCGTTGCTTACGAAGGTGGCTGCGAAAAGGTTGTTTTTGAGCACAATCTTCTCGAATCCCAACTGTTTGGCTATCCAGCGAAGTCTCACGGTGATGAGCAGGTCGGCGGCTTGGCGCGGCAAAGGGCCGAAGCGGTCGATGAGGTGGTCGGTGAAGGTCATCAGACCCTCCTCGGTGCTGATGTGGTCGAGCTCGGTGTAGAGGCTGAGTCTTTCGGTGGTCGAGTTGATGTATTCCGAAGGCAGACGTATCTCCATGTCGGTTTCGATGACGCAGTCGTTTGTGAACTCATGGTTCTCCTCGGGCTCGAATATGTCGTTGAACTCTTTCTCCTTGAGTTCGCGTATGGCCTCGTCAAGAATCTTGTGATATGTCTCGAACCCTATGTCGTTTATGAAACCGCTTTGTTCGGCACCGAGCAGGTTGCCTGCACCGCGTATGTCGAGGTCGCGCATGGCTATGTTGAGACCTCCGCCTAGGTCTGAGTATTCTTCAATGGCGGTGAGGCGTTTGCGTGCTTCTTCGGTGAGGGTGTTGAGTGGCGGTGTTAGAAGGTAGCAGAAGGCACGTCGGTTGGATCGTCCAACGCGGCCGCGCAGCTGGTGCAGGTCGCTGAGCCCGTAGCGGTGTGCATCGTTGACGATGATGGTGTTGGCATTGGGTATGTCGAGTCCCGACTCGACGATGGTGGTGCAGAGCAGCACGTCGTAGTCACCGTCGATGAAGCCAAGCATGATGTCCTCAAGCTCACGGCTCTCCATCTGGCCGTGTGCCACAGCTATGCGGACACCCGGTACGCAGGTGAGTATGAAGTCGTGTATGTCCATGATGTTCTGCACGCGGTTGTGTATGAAAAACACCTGTCCGTTGCGCGAAAGTTCAAACTGAATGGCATCGCGTATGAGGTCGGCATCGAAGCTGTGAAGTTCGGTCTGTACAGGATGGCGGTTGGGAGGCGGTGTGTTTATCACGCTGAGGTCGCGGGCCCCCATCATCGAGAACTGGAGTGTGCGCGGGATGGGCGTGGCAGTAAGCGTTAGTGTGTCGACGTTGGCTTTCATTGCCTTGAGTTTTTCCTTTACGGCGACACCGAACTTCTGCTCCTCGTCTATAACTAGTAGGCCCAAATCTTTAAATTTCACGTCTTTTCCCGTAAGACGATGCGTACCTATTATTATATCTATATGTCCTTTCTCGAGTTGCTGGAGGATCTCGCTCTGCTGTTTTGCAGTTTTGAATCTGTTGAGATATTCGATGTTGACAGGGAAGCCGTCGAAGCGGCGACGGAAGGTGTGGTAGTGTTGCAGGGCAAGTACGGTGGTTGGCACCAGAACGGCTACTTGTTTCGAGTCGGCTACGGCTTTGAAAGCGGCACGCATGGCTATCTCTGTCTTTCCAAATCCCACGTCTCCGCAGACAAGGCGGTCCATGGGGCTTTCCGACTCCATGTCGCGTTTCACGTCTTGTGTGGCTTTCAGCTGGTCGGGTGTGTCTTCATATATAAAAGATGCTTCTAACTCGGTCTGGAGATAGCTGTCGGGCGAGAATTGGAAACCCTTGCTGCGTTTGCGTTCGGCGTAGAGTTTTATCAGCTCGCGAGCAATGTCTTTTACCTTGCTTTTGGTTTTGTTTTTCAGCTGTTCCCATCGTTTTGAGCCGAGTGTGCTCAGTTTTGGCTCTATGCCTTCCTTGCCGCTGTATTTGGCAATGCGGTGCAGCGAGTGTATGCTGACGTAGAGCAGGTCGCCGTTGTTGTATACGAGACGTATGGCTTCTTGAGGTTTCCCGTTGCTGTCGATGGTCTCCAGGCCGTCGAAGCGACCGATGCCGTGGTCGATGTGGGTGACGAAGTCGCCAGGCTTGAGTTCATACAGCTCTTTCAGCGTGATGGCTTGCTTGGTGCTGAAGTTGTCGCGCAAACGGTAGCGGTGGTGACGTTCAAAAATCTGGTGGTCGGTGAAGAAACACACTTTCAGGTCACTGTCGCAGAAGCCTTCGTGTATTGCAAAAAGAACGCTATTGAAGTCGCGGTTGTCGTCGTCTTTGTTGCGGGTGCTGTTGAGGATGCTCTGTATGCGGTCGAGCTGCTTGCTGCTGTCGGAGAAGAGTTTTATCTCATAATTTTGGCCTATATAGTCATCGATGCAGTCGGCAAGCATGTTGAAGTTTTTCCCGAAAACGGGTTGTGGTGTGGTGTGGAAGGTTATTTTTTTCGCAGCGCCAAGTTTGGAACTGCTGCCAAACTCGATGGTCTTTCTTTTTTCCAGTAGCGGCATGAACTCCTCGGAACGGCTGAACATCAATTCGGGTTTGTCGAGTTTCTCCTCGGCTTTCTCGTATGCAGCCACTGCCTTGTCGTACTCTTCGTCGATGCGGGTTGACAGAAATTGTGCTTCGTCAATCCATACTGTTATGTCGTCGGGCATGTATTCGAGTGTGCAGATGCGCTGTTCCACGCTTCCGATGGTCTGCATGTTTGGGAGCAGTACTATCTGTTTCAGTTTCTCAACCGACAGTTGGTTGGCTATGTCGAAGCTGCGTATCGATTCCACCTCATTGCCGAAAAACTCGATGCGGTAGGGGAAGTCGTTGGCAAACGAGAACACGTCGACGAGGCCTCCGCGTATGGCAAACTGTCCTGGCTCGACAACAAAATCAACGTTTTGGAAGTTGTATTCAAACAGCAACTCGGTGAGGAAGTCAAGGTTGATGTTGTCGCCCACCTTTATTTTAAAGGTGTTTTTTGCTAAAAGGTTACGGTTGAACACTTTTTCACCTAAAGCCTCGGGGTAGCTCACTATTATGGTCTTTCGTTCGCTGGTGCTGAGTCGTTGCAGCACTTCGGTGCGCGAGAGGATGTGTGTGTTGTCGGGGCGTTCCGGCTCGTAGGGCCGTTTGTAGGAAGTGGGGTAGAACAGGACTTGTTTCTTGCTATAGTCGAAGCCTGTCTCGCCGAGCATGCCTTCAATGTCGTTGCAGAAATAGGCTGCCTCTTCCTTGCCGCCGCATATCACTAGATGTCTGCCGCCTTGCCGCCGAAACACTTCCTGGGCCACAAAAGCCTTTGCCGAGCCTGTCAAACCGTTGCACACTATGTGCTTGTCGGCCTCGATACTCCCTACAAGCTCGTCAACATGTTGATGTTGTTTGAAAAATAAAGTGGATTCTGCCATCTGCTCAAAAATAATCGCAAAAGTAGTCATTTTGACGATGTAAAAAGTCGTTTCGAAAACAAAAAAATATCATAAATGTGAGATTTGTAAAAAATAATGCTTACTTTTGCACGTTTAAACTTGACAAGAAAAGAATAGTAACGTAAAAATAACTGATATGAAGAAGCTTTTACTAATGGCCGTTTTATTGGTAGCAGGACTATGCTCAACGGCTCAAACCAACGAAGAGAACAATGCATTCGTCAATGGCAAGTCATTCAGAATGATGTGTATTGGCAATCATCTGGCTTACAACGGTGTCCGCCTGAGCGATGCCAACAAGGTGTTGCTTTTGGGCGATGAGGTAGCCGCTCAATACGACAAGTCGAGAAAATTTGCCGTTATGGGTGACGCTTTCATCATTACTGGCACGGCCCTCACTGCTTTTGGTGTTTTGGCTGTTCTCGCAGAATACAATCTTGGTGAGCCAAATGAGGATGTCCCAGAGAATGTCCATACACTGCTTAAGGTGGGTGGTTATGTGATGGGCGGCATAGGTGTGTGCATGTTGCCTGTTGGTATCACTTTCCGTGTGAAGGGCGTCAAAGCTATGGACAAAATAGCCAACGATTTCAATAACCAACACGGTGTTGCTTCCATCCAACTGAATCCCAGCATCATGAACTGCAAGACTCCTGGCATGCAGAATCAATGCGTTTTGGGTGCAACCATGAGCCTCAACTTTTAAAGGTTATTGACGTAGAAAAAAAGGTGCGATACGACATCGCACCTTTTTTTTATTTTACCACCTTCCTGTGGCTCCGCCTCCACCGCTGCGGCCACCTCCAAACGAGCCTCCTCTGTGGCCTCCGCTTGATGATGACGAACTGCTATGAGTCAAACGGGGCACAACAGTGCGTTCTGCCTTTGTGTTCCCGCAATGCTGGCAGGTGTAGGTGTCGATATTAAGGCCTGATGAGGTGTATGTCGGACGGCTGACGGTTTCGTGCTTGGTCAGCTTCATAAGTTGAAGGCCGCAACGACCGCATTTTTTGTAACTCGAAGAATGGATTCCTTTATAAAAATAGGTGAGGGTGTTCCCGCATTTGTCGCAATACCACACGTCATAATCTTTTACTTTTAGGGTCTCTTCTTTCTGCTGTCCTTCGGTGAGATAAGCGTCTTCCTCTTCTTCGTTCAGCCGACGCATATCGCTGCCGCATTTGTCGCATGTTCTGGCCCTGGTTCTGTTTCGTTTCCGTGCTACAAACGAGAGTATGACGGGAATCCACATCAGGGGAAAGAAAATGGCGCATCCTATCAGACATCCGCTTTGTTTTTCAAGATCGCTGAAGGCTGAATATGCCCCGTCGTTGGTCATGGTGTCTTTCCCCCAGCCTGTCTTGATGACTTTCACCATCTTGTAGACGAAATAAGCCAGGCACGACGCGAGAACGATAATACCTATTATAATTAAGATCCTGTTGGCCATTTCTTCCTCTTCAATCCTTCTTCTCTCTTCTGCCTCGTACAGCTTCTTCGAATAGGTCTCTTCTCCGTATAGTATGCGGACCATGTCGTCCACACCGTCGTAAAGCCCTATGCTGTATTTTCCCTCTTTGAAGTGCGGTATCATGGAGTTCTGTATGATGGACATACATAGTGCGTCGGGGAAGACGGCTTCCATGCCGTAGCCCATCTCTATGCGGACCGCATGCTGATCCAAGACAAGCAGGACAAGTACACCATTGTCGATGTTAGCCTCGCCGATGCCCCATGTGTTGAAAAGCGCGGTGGCGAAGTCTTCTATCTCTTCGTAGCCTATTGACGGCAGGGCTACCACAAAGATGTCGGACTTGGGACGTACTGTGTCGAGCATGTGGTTTATCTCGTCCTCAATGATTTGGGAGATGATGCCATTGGGATTCGATACGTGAATGTTGTCGCCGTACATCACGCGGGTGTTGGGCACTGTCGACACCGTGTATGCCTCGTTGTCGATAGGATATTCATCGTCATAATAACCGCCGTCGTCGGTTTGGGCAGTGGATGTATAGGCGAACATCGATAGGAACGCCAATAGGAGCATTTTTTTCATGCTTTGGTCTTATTTGGCTAGCATATCACCGACTGACGGGGCTTCCTCCGCACCGTCTTTGGCCTCGAAATAGGGTTTCTTCTCAAAGCCGAAATGTTTGGCTATGATGTTGCTCGGGAATTTGCGAACTGTGGTGTTGAACTTGTTGGCTGTCTCGTTGAACAGGCGACGTGCGTTTGCAATCTCGTTCTCGCAGCTTTCGAGTTTATAGTTTAAATCCATAAAGTTCTGACTCGCTTTGAGGTCAGGATAGCGCTCCACCGTGACCAGCAGGCGCGACAAGGCACCCGAAACAGCGTCCTGAGCCTCTTGGAAGGCCTTTATCTGTTCGGCTGTGAGGTTGCTTGCGTCAAGTTTTGTTTGCGAGGCTTGGCTGCGGGCTTCAATAACAGCGGCAAGAGTCCCTTGCTCGTATTCGGCGTAAGCCTTGACCGACTCAACGATGTTGGGAATGAGGTCGGCACGTTTCTGATAGGCTGCATTCACGTCGCCAACGCTTCGCTCGACAGCCTCTTCCTGCCCGACAAGAGTGTTGTAAGAACCTGCAATCCAAAAACCTAGCATTACGACCAGTGCTAGCAGAATTAATAATACTATTCCTTTTTTCATGATGAATATGTTTTAAAAGTGTTTATTATCTTTATTATCAGATGATTAAAATTTATCTGTAAAACATTTCAAAGGTCTTCTTGACAATGCAAATATAATAAAATATGATTTTTTAGGGTGGGGATATTATTTTTTTGTACTTTTGCGCCATTAATTACTAAATCAATAAACCATGGCTTATCAAGAAGTAACCAAAACATCTTATGGACAAAACATTGGTAACTCGTTCAAAGGCATTTTCACTGGCATTTTGCTCGTGATAGCCGGTACAATCGCAATTTTCTGGAACGAGAACCGTGCAATCAAAACCTACAAGGCTATCAACCGCACACAAGACGTCTGCGTTGAAATGCCTGACATCAACACTGTGAGTGCCGACATGAACGGAAAGGTAGTTCATGCTACAGGTATCGCCACCACAACAGAAACTCTGACCGATAGCGATTTTGGCGTAAACGTGAATGCTATCGCATTGGAGCGTAAAGTTGAGTACTATCAATGGGTTGAACATTCAAAGAGCGAGTCGAAAGACAAGTTGGGTGGTGGCACTGAGACAACGACCACCTATACCTACACAAAAGAGTGGGTGTCACGCCCAGAAACAGGCTCATTCAAAGACCCTAACCAAGAAACCAACACTATTCTGCTCGAAATACCCGAGCAAGATCAACTTGCTGAGAATGTGACTTTTGGCGCCTATAATCTCGGTAAGTTCGCAGGCAGCATCAGTGGCAATGAACCCGCTGAAATTGCTATGGATTCGGCTTCATTGGTCAGCCTTAACGGTCTTATCAAACAGCGTCTCGGTCTTCCCGACACCATCAATGCAAATTATGTCACTGTGAATGGCAACACTGTTTATATCGGTGCCAGCCCGGCAATGCCTGCTATCGGCGATGCCCGCGTGACAATTACCTACGTTCCTAACAACCAAGAGATTTCCCTTATAGCTGAAGTCAACGGCAACACTTTCGCTTCACACGTTGACAAGAACGGCAAGGAAGTGTCGTCGTTGGTTATGGGCAACAAGACCGCCGACCAGATGTTCGAGTCGCTGAAAGAAAGCAACAAGATGTGGACTTGGATTCTCCGTATCATCATCCTGCTCGTCATCATAGGCGGTTTCAAGTCGATGGTCAGCATCGTTCCCACCCTGCTCAAAGTCCTGCCTTTCCTTGGCAAAGGTGTTGGAAGCATCCTGGGCTTTGTCTGCACAATACTCGGCTTCATTTGGACATTGATCTTCACCGCCATCGCTTGGATTGCAGTGCGCCCGGTGTTGGGTATCTCGCTGCTCGTTGTAGTGGTTGGCCTTATCGTTTGGCTTACCATGCGTAGCAAGAAAGCAGAGAAAGAAATGCCTGTTGAACAACAGACAGAAGCTTAAAGACAAGGAATTGTTGTTTGTTTTTTCATAGTTTATTTCATGCAACAGAAGCCGTAAGGCTTCTGTTGTTTTTTTACACGCACTAATACTAACTTTAAACTACAAACTAGTAGCTAGTCAATTCTTAACTTCCCAATGGTTTTCGTTGTGGAATAACCCTCAGTGAGCGGTATTGTAACGACCTTGCCTCCATTGGCCTCGACAATGTCGTGGCCGACAATATTCTCTATTTTGTAGTCGCCGCCTTTTACTAGTAAGTCGGGCATGACAGTTTTTATCAGATTATAAGGTGTGTCTTCGTCGAAAAGTGTCACGGCATCCACAAACGATAGGGCGGCAAGCAGCAGGGCACGGGCGTGTTGGTCGTTCACGGGACGGCTCTCGCCTTTCAGCCTTTTGACGGAACGGTCGGTGTTGAGGCCGATGATGAGTATGTCGCCCATGTCGGCGGCTTTAGCAAGATATTCTATATGACCTCGGTGCAGAACGTCGAAGCAACCGTTGGTGAAGACTATCTTTTTGCCCGACAGGCGCCATTCTTTCAGTTGGTTGGCAAGCTCGTCAGCGTTCATTATTTTCGATTGGATATGTTCTAGTGTGTTCATGATTTGCTTTTCTTGAATGAGAAGTGTTTGTTGGTCAGATAGCTGAATGTGACGCATATCACCGAGATGATGATGTAGGAGATTGTCGGCCACCATTCAAACACATCGACGAATAGTTTAAGTCCCGCATAGTTGATGACGATGTTCACCACGGTTACTAAAAGATAGCGTGTTATCTGTACACGTCCACGAAGCTCTGAACCTGTGAAGCTGATGTGGCGTGCCATCCAGAAGCCAGTCAGGAAGGTGATGGGGAACCTGAACGCGAAAGCTGCTATGTGTGGCGAGATGGCTACAAAGCCAAGGTCAACGATATGCCCTCTTATGATGAAGTGGTAGAAAACATAGTACAACACCCAATCCAGCGCGAGGTTTAGTCCGCCGCAGAAGCCGTAGCTGAACAGCTGCCGGCTCATGAACTTCTCGAACCAAGGATAAAAGAAGTCGATTACCTTGTTTAGTAACGACTTGACCCACAGTTCAAAGCGTTTGGCGGTGCTATGTTTTTCCTGCTCGTTCACTTGTGATTATTTTATGCAAAGGTAGAAAAATAATTGTAATTTGAATACATTATAACTATTTTAAAATAAGATATTTATGCTTTAGTATTCTAAGATTTTTCTCTGCGTCAAAACCATTGCAACGTCCACTATCAATACCTTCTTTTATTGCTTTTTTCAAGCAGGTTATTTTATCTAAGTTTTCCATAGGGATGCGTTTTAGGGTGTTATGCTTATAGTTTTATTCCCATAAATGACATGAAGGCGATGCCCATCAGTCCAGTGATAATGAAAGCGATTCCCACACCTTGCAGAGGCTTGGGTATGTGCGAGTAGCGTGTCTTCTCGCGTATGGCGGCTATGCCTACGATGGCCAGAAGCCAGCCTAGTCCCGAGCCCAATCCGTAAACAAGGGCCTCGCCTACATTGCTGAAATTGCGCTCCTGCATAAACAGAGAGCAGCCCAAAATGGCGCAGTTCACAGCTATCAATGGCAGGAAAATGCCTAAGGCTGAATACAAGGCAGGACTGAACCTCTCAATCACCATCTCCAAAATCTGCACTATGGCTGCTATGATGGCGATGAAGAGTATATAGGTCAGAAAACTTAAATCGACGGTGGCGAGTTGTGGACTAATCCAAGCCAAAGCACCTGGCGAGAGCAGGTATTTGTTGATAAGATAGTTGACAGGCACGGTGACGACCAGCACAAAAGTCACTGCCAAGCCCAGTCCGGCACTGGTTTTGACGGTCTTTGAAACGGCCAAATACGAACACATGCCCAGGAAATAGGCGAAAATCATGTTGTCGATGAAGATCGACTTGATGAAGAGATTGAAAAGTTCCATCACTTAGCCTCCTCTCTGTTGTTCGTTATCCAAATGATTATCCCCACTATGATTAGTGCCATCGGCGGCAGAATCATCAGTCCGTTGTTCATGTAACCCACCTCGTAAAGACCTTGCGGTATTATCTGGTAGTCAAATAGTGTTCCCGAGCCTAACAACTCGCGGAAGAATGCCACAATGACGAGTATGAGGCTATATCCTAAACCGTTGCCCAAGCCGTCGAGGAACGACTCGCCGGGTCCGTGCGACATTGCAAAAGCCTCCAATCGGCCCATGATGATGCAGTTGGTGATGATAAGTCCAACATAGACCGACAGCTGCTTGCTGACATCGTATGCGAAGGCTTTCAAGAACTGGTCTATCAAAATCACCAATGTTGCGACCACCAGAAGTTGTACAATGATGCGTATGCGGTTGGGTATTCCTTTTCGCAGCAGCGATATGATGAGGTTCGACAGTGCTGTCACCACCGTCACCGAGAGTCCCATCACTATGGCAGGCTCCAGCTTTGCTGTGACGGCAAGGCACGAACATATTCCAAGCACCATCACAGTGACTGGATTGGCTTTGCGCAGGGGTGATATGAGTAGGTTTTTAAGGTTTGACATGGTTTAAATTTTATTGAATTCTTGAACAATCCATCGTTTAAAAATGGGATCTTGTATTTCAATATTTTTCCCAGTGGCATCGATGATGTCCCTTTTCTTTAAGGCGTCTTTTAGGATGCGAATGTTTCCGCTTGTGCCTAAATTGTAGCGTTGTAGCGTGTCGGAAGCAGAGAGGTTTTTCACTCCGTCGCTTATTGCGCACAGTAAACTACGCTGTTTTTCGGTTAGAGTATCCATTAAGTTGATAAACTGCAGGTTGAGCGAATCCAGCATGGCCTGCAAAGCGTCGTCAATGATTGTTTTTGAACAGACATCTGATGTTCGTAGCCAAGCATATTGGGCAAGCTGTTGGACATAATAAGGGTGGTTTTCAACCTTTTCGGCAAGGTAGCCAGCAAGGTCTGGAGTGATAGATTTTCCAGTGTCCTCAAATCTGCCGACAAGATAACTTTTCCATTCATCATTGGCTATTTTGGGGAGAAACATCATGTCTCCAAAGCGGTAGAAAGGACTGTTGTATTCGCCGAAAATGTGCATCATCATGTGTTTTTTGCTACCATAGAGTATGTAGGCCACATCAGAATGCGTTTGCCAATGGCTGCGGAGTGTCTTTTGGAATTTCAGAGTGTCGGTGTATTCTCCTATTTGTTGGAACTCATCAATGCAAATAACCACCTTTTTTTTCTTTTTTGTGGCAATTTGCTGGGGCAGGTCCAGAATGTCTTCCCCTATAGGGTTATTTCTCACATCCACGCCCAGGGCTATCTCATATTGGTTCAGCGGGTCGGAAATGGAAAGTTTTGGCAATAGTCTGGAAATAAAGTTTTTGGCATTTGATAACAGAGATTCGGCTGAGGTGGATATTTCTTCCATTATTTTTTTTGCGAAAGTGGAATAAAACTCCTGCTCGGTCTCGCATTTGAAGATGTTTATTCTCACAAATAGGATGTCTTTCCTCTCTGCCTTTATATTTTTGATGGCTTTGGTGACCAATGATGACTTCCCCCAACGGCGTGGCGAGATAATGGCAGTGTTGGTGAGCGAGACGAAGTTGCTCATCAGTCTGGCGGTTTCATCTGTTCTGTCGGTGAAATCATTGTCTTCCACTATCTTTCCGTATGCAAATGGTATGTTCATCTCTCGTAAATTTTCTGCAAATGTAATAAAATTATATGATATAAAACACTATCATATAAAATTATATGATATAAAATTATTTCATTTCTCCATTTTGGCTTGTAATGCTTTCGAAATAAGGCAGATACATCTGCATTGTCTTGTCAATCATTTCTTTCACTCCGTTCGATGTCTTGGTGGCACCTGTTATGGCATCCACCTCAATGGGCAGTTGTTTGCCGTTACTCATAAATTGCTTTCCCGCAAACTGGCTCTGGAACTTGTCGGTGGTGATTTCACCGCCCAGTCCTGGCGTTTCCGACTTGTGGTCGAAGTTGGCACCTATAATCGTTCCGTCTGGGGCAATGGCGATATAACCCCATATCGGCCCCCATAGTCCGTTGCCGCGCATTGGTATTACGCTGGTCTGGTTGTCGATGACATATAGCTTTAGTTCCCCGTTTTCTGTATTTTTCCCGTTTTCATCAAGGGTGAGCGTTGCTGTGCAATGCTGCTCAAATAGCTGGGTGGTGTTGTCTTTGTTCACATCGGCAATGCCTGCCGCTTTGAGTATGTTGATGCGTTCTTCGTTTTCCTTGTTGCGCTGTTGATAAGGCTGTAGCCATAATGCAGCTGCGGTCAGCAGTACTGCCACGATGATGACCAGCACAGCCGAGTAAGTGAAGATATAAGTGTTTGATTCTTTGTTCATTGTGCGTTCTCCTTGGCTTTAATGGCGCGTTGTTTGCGCATTCTGATGTTTCTGGCTATGACGCAATGGTCGATGAGGGGGGCAAAGCAGTTCATCAGCAGGATGCTGAGCATCATGCCTTCGGGATAGGCTGGGTTAAGCACACGCAACAGCACTGCGAAGATGCCTACGAGCAGTCCATAAATCCATTTACCGGTGTTGGTCTGTGCCGCTGTGACGGGGTCGGTGGCCATGAAGACGGCTCCAAACATGAATCCGCCCATCAGAAGGTGGTCGTAGAACGGAAGTTGCATATAGACGTTGGTTCCTATGGCATTGAAGACCAGACCCATGCAGATACCACCAGCAAATACCGACACAATTACTCGCCAGTTGGCTATGCCAGTCACTAGCAATATTATGGCGCCTATCAGAATGGCTATCTTGGATGTCTCGCCCATGCTTCCTGGGATGCCACCCCAGAACATTGTCCAGGCTGAAGGGATGTCGTTGCTGCCGTTCATGAGTGTGCCTAATGGTGTGGCTCCAGAGATGGCGTCAGCTTGCTCGGCTATCCATACTTTGTCGCCCGACATCGTTGAGGGATAGGCGAAAAACAAGAAGGCGCGGGCAAGCAGGGCGGGATTGACGATGTTCATTCCCGTTCCGCCAAAGGCCTCTTTGCCGATGAGAACAGCGAAAGCCGTAGCCACGGCGACCATCCAAAGCGGTATGTCGGGTGGAAGTATCATCGGTATCAGCAGTCCAGTGACGAGATAGCCCTCGTTGACTTGATGATGGCGTATCTGCGCAAAGGCGAACTCTATGGCAAGTCCCACAATGTATGAAACAATCACCGTGGGCAGTACTTTCAGCAGACCGAAACCCACCATTTGCCAAAAACCGGCTTCCTCGCCCAAGGCCAGGAAATGTTGATAGCCAACATTCCATATACCAAAGAGGAAAGCGGGCATAAGGGCGATGACCACCGTTATCATGGTGCGTTTCATATCAACGGCATCGCGTATGTGGCAGCCGCTGCATGTCGTGTCGTCGGGCACGAAGAGGAAGCTCTCGAACGCCTCAAAGGTGGAGTGTAGCCATGCGAAGCGACCTCCCTCGCTGAAAGTGGGTTTTATCTTGTCGACACGTTGCCTTAGCCGTGCCTTGAAATTTGTTTTCTTGTCTGTCATAACTATTTGAAGTCAAGAGAGTTATAGTGTTTCAGCCTCTCTTGTTCTCTCGTTTAATAAACTGCAAAAATAAGGAATAATGTTGAATATGTCCGAGACACTTCGTATTTTTGAGTATAAAAAAGAATCAACAGACCCCTTAAAACAAAAAATCCAACCTGTCGAGGCTGGCTTTCAGTTCCGTGGGACGTACTGGACTCGAACCAGTGAGAAAAACCACCCTTGATTTTCTTTCTTTTATCGTTGGCTTTCAGGCTGTTATGTTATACATTTGGTTACTATTTACAGTGGCTTGCGCCAAATTTGCGCCGTTTTTTGGGTTGAAAAAAAATAATTTTTAGCTTGTATTTTCGTTTTTATCGGGTTTTGTGATTATATTTGCAGTGTCAAAATACGGTAACAATGGAAAATCCCCTCAGAACCACAACGACCGCCCCCGCCAGGGCAGCTGGCCGCAAGGCAGCCCGCAGGCGCGTGTGTCCGCCCACGCTCAAGGGCTGCATCTCTCTAGAGGAGTTTATGGACTTGCTTAACGACCGCATAAGGAAACATTATGAAGGTTTACAGGGTTCAAATCAATAAGTCTGTCGTTGCAGACATTGACAAAATCAAGGATTTTATTGTCGGGAAGGTTAACTTTCATCGGGCGCAGACCTACGCCGCCGAGCTTTACGCCGAGATAATGAGCCTGTCGTATATGGCCGACTACATCAAGGAGACCCGGAGCGAAGTCGGCAAGAAATTCAGCAAGCACGAGAAGGCTCTGTTTACGAGAAACCGCAAATGGACCATATTTTTTCATACCTACCGCGATATTGTGATTGTTGACAAGATCATTCCCCAGAAAATGGTTAAGAATTAGATGCACCGACATAAAAACCAAACTGTAGCATGGGAAGGAGCAAACACATATATGTGACATCGGCGGTGTACGCGGGCGGCCTCTCGCTGGAGATACACTTCAGCGACGGCACGGTGCGCACTGTCGACTTCACCGATTTCTTCCTGAAGCACCCGCACCCGATGCACAACCGCTTTGCCGAGCCGCGCAACTTCCGCAAGTTCGCCCTGCGCGACGGCAATGTGATTTGGGGCAAAAGCGGCGCGATGGAGTTCCCCGTGGGTGCGCTGTATGCCGGCAACCTCGAGCTTTGCTGCGACGAGGTTGATTTCTGACCCCTTGCTCTCATTTCCTGCCTCCTTTTTCTATTATGGCCAGAAGGCGGCTTATCTGCCTGTCCTTTTCCCTCAGCTGGTCGCCCAGGGCCTTTATCGCCTCGTTGCTGTTCTGAGTGTTCGTGCCTCCGAATATGTTGGTGGCAACGTTGCCTGTAGCTTCGCTGTTCCATCCGAAAAACTCGTTTGGAGTCATATTCAGTAATTTGCACGACAAAAGAATCTTATTATAAGGTAGCAAACCGTTATCGAGGCTTTTTTGTAGGCCTTGTCTTGTAACCTGAAGTTGCTCGCAAAAACAGTTGACTGTGATTTTTTTGCTTGATAGTAATGTTTTTAAATCGTTGTAATTCATGGTAATACATATAACTTTAAAAATATAGTAAAAATATTTACGCAACTTTTTTTTCTATATAGAAATTTTATTCTACCTTTGCGCTGTTCAATTCTTAACAAAGGTAAGAAAAAAAATCGAAAACCAAACAAAATCACATCATCATGGAACAGTTCATCGCAACACTTACTATCGACGAGTACCGCGCTTTCGCGCGCAGGTGCATCGGCGAGTGCAACGTGAGCCGCGCCGCCTGGAGCTACTGGCGACGGGGCCTGGCAACACCCATCGCCAAATACCGCCAAACCATCAACCGCATAGCCCTCGAGATGTTCGGGCGCACAGTGTTCGCCACCGGGGCGGCGGAGGAAGGAGGTGGGAGATGATGTATTACATTGAGAGGCCAAACACCTACAGGGCAGCAAACCGCAAGTGCGCCGCCCTGCTCGAGTTCATCGAACAGTTCAAGAACTGCCTCATTGCCGACGAAGTTTCGCGCGATGCGCTGATAGTGGAGATCCGTCACAAGGTGGAGGAATTGAACGAGGCCTATCCCCGAACAAAAAAGCTGGTGGTAAACTATGACTTCGGCAACTATGTTTCCTGCTACCCCGAAGGAAGAGGTTGTGACTATGAATATGTCTTCATAGCCAATATTCATCCCGTGAAGAGGACCTACCGTTTTGCCGAGAATGCTTTCGCTCTGGAGGAAGGAGGCAGGCCATGAGAACCCTGCGCAAACACAACGACGACAGCGACTCGGTGGCCGAGCTCATCCGCGAGGCCTCGATAAGCTATTATTTCCGCAACCGCGAAGAGGAAAGGAGGGAGGGATGAAGTGGAAAGTCATGCTGCTGAACTACGATTCGGAATGGGTGGACTATTGCAACTCGCCCACGCTCGCATTCGCAAACGAGGCCGTAGCCGACCTTCGGCACAGGGGCTTTCAGGAATTTCAGGTCAGATTGGTAAAATCAAATGATTATGAGTAGGAAAAAACGAATCGTGTTGCTCGACGGAGCCGACAGCTGGGTGTTCCCGTCGATAGACGACGCCGCAAGGTTTTGCGGTGGCCGGCATCACAACCTTTTGAAGGCTTTGAAGGCCGGACGAAAATACAAGGGCCTCTCGTTTGTGTTTGAAGGCTCCGACGTCGTCCCCAGATGCTCACAAACAGGTCGTCATTCAAACCGCCCGAGGTCCAGAAAGGTGTCGGAGTTCCGCGACGGCGACCTTTACAAGGTGTATCCGAGCGTGTTGGCCGCAGCAAGGGAAATGCGAGTGGAACACAGAAACATGTGGCATATATTGAACGGCGACCGTAAGAACCACACGGGAAAGGACTTCGACTTTGCCTCGCCCTTGGACGAATGCCTGGTCGAGATCCAGGAAAGAAACAAACAACCATATAAATAGCCATGGACAAAAAACGATACCTTTACCTCGACCGCTACCTCTTCGAGGTGCGTCCCACGCTCAACGAATGGAGCGTCTATGTCACCAACACCCGCACCGGCTACTCCGCCCCCGCCACACCTGAGGTGTGCGCCAAGATGGAGCTGGCCTGGCCGTGCAACTGGCAGCCCCACTTCGCGCACGCCGTGAAGTGCCAGGCACTGAAAGCCCTCGGCGAGCTGGCCGCCCTCAACGGGATGACGCTTCTTGAGGAAGGAGGCAGGCCGTGAGCGGATATGCCGACAACCGGAGCTTCGGCGAGCTCATCGGCCGCATCGAGGACCTTGAGCGCAGGCTCGACAGCCTCGACACCTGCACCGTCTATGCCATGCAGCGCGAAATCTACAACCTGCGGGCACAGCTCAGGGCAGTGCAACAGGCCAACAGGCTCATAAGCCTGGCATACGGCAAGGCCGCCGACGCTGTTTTCATGTCGGAGGCCACACAAAACGAAAAAAAATGTTTAACTTTGCAAACCGATACAACAATGGAAAAGAAAAACCCCATAGAAGAAGCGCGCCGCTACGTGGCCAACGCCAAAGAAGCCATCAAGAAGGCTGTGTTTGACGAAAACCTCAAAATATATACCGACGGCAAATACGTAAAGACTGCCGGATGCACTCTCTGGAACGGCTGCCTGATTGCGCTCGATGCCGTTCTCGGTGTCAAAGCCGCCATGAAGAAAGGAAAGCGTCCCGACATCAAAGATTACAAGGAAGCCGCCGCCAAGCGCGACAAGAAACTGCTTGCGGCCATCCTTGCCGGATACGAGGTAATGCATCTTTCAATGGGCTACGATGGCACTCTCAACAAAAAAGTGTGCGATGAAGGCTTTACACAGGCCAATGCCATCATCGACCGCTGCGCCATCCTGATCAAGTAGTCGAAAGGGGGGAGACATGGACTTGCTTCAGCGAATCTACGAGGCCACCAACGGCGGCCTCGACATCATTCTGGCCTATTATCCGCAGGCCGCCGACAGCGTTGACCGCCCCAACCGCGGCTTCTCCATACGCAACGAGAGCGCCCCGTCGGCATTCCTCAAGAAGATAAAAGGAGTGTGGCGCGTCACCGACTTCGGCGACTCCGACCGCGCCCGTTCGCCCATCGACGTGGCCATGAAGGAAGAGAGCATCGAGTTCAACGAGGCCGTTGCCATGCTGGCACAGCGCTACGGCATCGACACGCGCCTCAACGAGCAGGTGAACCGCGCCCAAGTGGAGGCACGCCCCGCCACCGACGGCGAGAAAGAGGGCGACTTCAGCTTCGAGACGCACCCCTTCACCCCCGACGAGCTGCGTGTGCTGGGCAACGGTGTCGAGGCACACCATGCCGAGGCACTGGGCTTCGCCGCACTCACACGCTACACACTCACCAAAAACCGCAAAACAGTCACCATACACAGCAACGAGGACTTCCCCATGTTCCTGCGCGAGTGCCGCACGCAGGGCGAATCCTTCTTCAAGGTTCTGAAACCACTGGAGCCAAAGAAGGAGTTCCGCTTCGTGCACCTGGGAAAGAAGACCGAGACCGACTATGTGAACGGCCTCTACGAGCTGCGCAAGGCGCACGCCAAGTTTGTGGCCGACCACGAGAACGACGACCCCGAGGAAGGGCAGAAGCGCCCCGACAAGCTGCCCGAGTGCGTGATATGCTCGGGCGAGCGCGACGCCGTGTGCTGCCTCTCGCGCGGCTATCATCCCGTGTGGCTCAACTCGGAGACAGCCGAACTCACCCCGGGGCTCTTCCACACACTCCAGTCGATGTGCGAGCGCGTGTGCATACTGCCCGACATCGACGCCACCGGTCTTGCCAAGGGACGCGAAAAGGCGCTGCGCTTCCTCGAACTCTACACCATACAGCTGCCCGAAACCCTCCTTCAGCACCGCGACCGCCGCGGCAACCCCTGCAAGGACATGCGCGACTGGTGCGAGTTCAACACCTCGCCGCGCGAGTTCCAGAAGCTGGTGCAGACTGCCAGGCAGTGCAAGTTCTGGGTGGAGAAGAAAACGCAGACCGGACTGCGCACCGAGCTCGACGTGGTCAACCTGCTGTGGTTCCTCGAGCTTAATGGCTATGCGCGCCTCGTCGATCAGCAGACCATGAAGGAGCGCATCATACGCATCACGGCCAACAACATCGTCACCGAGGTCACGGCTAACAACATTCGCACCTTCCTTCTCACCTACAGCGGCCAGAGGCACCTGCCCCTCGACGTGAGCCGCTGCCTCATCTCGTCGCGCCTCGTGGCCGGCGTGCTCGATGCCCTCCCCGTGGTGAACGACACCGTTTGCTTCCGCAACCACACCGACACTTCGCAGTTTTTCCGCTTCGAGAACGAGAGTATCGAAGTGACGGCAACCGGGGTGCGGCGCTGCAGCGACTTCCATATCTGGGAGAGCGACGTGTGCCGACACCGCTTCAAGCGGCTGGAGCCCTCGTTCACCGTCACCGAGGCCGATGGCCGCACCGACCTCACCATCAACGACGACACCTCCATGTTTTTCCGCTTCTGCATCAACTCGAGCCGCATACACTGGCGCAAGGAGTTTGCCGCCGCCCGTGCCGCCGGCGACACTACCTACGCCGACGACTGCCGCTTCACCCTGTTTGGGCAGTACCTCACCGGCGACGAGATGCTCGAGCAGACGCGATGCCTCCTGGCCAAGATGTATGCCATAGGCTATCTGCTCCACTCGGCAAAAGACCCCTCGATGCCGTTCATAGTGTGGGTGCTCGAGAACAACATCGTCAAGGACGAAGAGGCCTCCGGTGGCTCAGGCAAGTCGTTCATCGGCACCACGCTCAACATACTCAAGCGCATGGTGAGCCTCGACGGGCGCAACCGCCACCTCACCGAGAACCAGCACTTCCTGGAGCGCGTCGACGAGGACACCGACATCCTCTGGCTCGACGACGCAGTGAAATATTTCGACTTCGACGCGTTCTACACCCTCTCCACCGGCACGATGATAGTAAACTCAAAGCACGTCAAGTCGAAGGAGATAAGCTTCGAGCAGTCGCCAAAGATAGCCATCACCTCCAACTACGCCCCCAACCGCCTCGACCCCAGCACACTGCGAAGGCTGCTCTTCGTCCCGATGAGCGACTACTACCACAAGAAGACCGAGAACAACGACTACGAGGAAACGCGCACCATCGCCGACGACTTCGGCCAGAACCTCTTCTGGACGGGCTACACCCCCGAGCAGTGGAACGCCGACATCAATTTCCTCATCGACTGCCTCCAGTTCTTCCTCCGCGAGAAGGCCGCAAAGCGCGTGGTGAGCGCCGACCTCGACAACATCTACCGCCGCATCAACCTCTCCATCATGGGCGACCAGTTCAACGAGTGGGCCGAGGGCTATTTCATGCCCGATGGTCCCAATCTCGACGTGCTGATACGCAAAGGCGAGGTCTTCGCAGACTTTGTCAACTCCACCGGACTGAAGCTCTGGAGCCAAAGCAAGTTCAGCCGCGCCCTCCAGTCGTTCGTGCGCAACAACGGCCACTACATCGAATGCCTCAACCCGCCCGAGCTCTGTCCGGCTTCCACGCCGGGGCGCATAGTGCGCAAGGAAAACGGGCGCACCGAATACTACATCTACATGAAGACGCTTGCAACACCCGTGCAGGAGCGCGTCCGCAACGACTGGGACGTGTGAAACCGATAACGAAAAACACTATATTTGCGACGGAAGAAATAAAAAAAGGAGGCCGTAAAGCCTCCCTTTTTTTCGTAGTCGCCCCTGCTACGAGGCCGCTTGCCACGGCCTGCCTGTTAGCTACCCAACGCACATAAAGGCAAGATGCGAGGGCCTGGGCGCTTCAGACACTGCAAATATACAATGTTTTTTTGTTTTGCACATTAAACACTCTTTTTTTTACCATTCAACCCCGTTTTCGTCCAGGAGACGGGGCTTCCCTTTTCCAGCCCTTGCCGCTACCGTGTTTCCAAAAAAGCCGTGGCCGCAGGCCACTCCTTTTTTTATATGGCCGCCGCCCGGACTTCTCCCCTTTTCGCCTTTTTCCCTTTAACCCTAAAATTTCGGAAAAAAAGTGAAACTCTGAAACCTGTAATATGAAGGGTTTCGGATTTGGAAATATAAAATGCTGAAAATCAATAAAATAAAAAGCAAAAAACAGAATTTTCCGAGCGGTTTCACAAAAGGTTTCAGAATTTCACATCGCATGCCGCCCGAAAAAAAGTGAAACCGCCAAAAACTGGCCGCAAGAGGGCAGGAAGCGGGGTTTCAGAAATTGAAACCCAATTGTGAAACCGAATAACACACTGGTTTTCAGTGCGCTTGTGCGGTGCGACTGCGGTTTCACTTTTTTTCCGGAAAACGGTTTTTTTGTGTTTTGTCCGTGCGTGGAAAAATGTGTATCTTTGCAGCCGTAAACAAACTGACCTATGGCAACTATAACACTACAGTACGACGCACGGAACTCTGCCCTCAAGCAGCTTATACAGCTGTTCCAGACACTGGGAGGCCGTGTCGTCACGGAAAAAGAACCAGACTACAACCCTGAGATAGTTGAAAAGGTGAAGAAGGGCAGGGAAGAGTTCCGCAAGGGGAAATGCAAAACTGTAAAAGCCTCTGAGATATGGAACTGAAGTTCACATCGGCAGCCCAGGCAGACCTCGACTGGTGGAAAATTCACGGCACCGAGTCGGCCAAACGCAAGATCGGGCAGCTTTTGAATGAGCTTGAGCAACATCCGCGGACCGGTACCGGAAAGCCAGAACAGCTTTCGGGCAACCTCAGCGGCGTTTGGTCGCGACGTATAGACAAGAAAAACCGCATCCTCTACGAGATACACGACAAAATAGTTGTGGTCCTTGTGCTTTCCATGCTTGGACATTACTCCGATAGATAGACGTTCACGCCTTCCGGAAAAACCCCATACACGCGCACCGCTTTTCGCGGTGCTTTTTTTTGCCCTCCGGAAAAAAGCTTGTTGGTGTAAACCGGTTTGCAACTAAAAGATTTAACTGAAAATCAAAAAAACGGAAAAAACACACGAAAACCCTCCAAAACAAGCCAAAACCGCGCAAAACACCCCCCGAAAACACCCCGAAACATATTCCACTGTTAAGTATTTTACATTGTAAAGCATTAAAAATCAGTGTTTTATGTATTGTTTTTCGGAAAAATCGACTATCTTTGCAGGGTGAAAAACGGGAAAACCATGACGAAACAAGCGAAAATACCACACGGATACATCAAGGTAGGGCGCATTTCAATGATTATTGCACGGGAAGCGCATATCAAGTCAGCCGATATAGTGACCACAGAAAACTACCTTGTCCATATAGGAAACGTGCACAAGACACAACTTGAACCACTTGGCCTCAACGCTTTCGACTACATCAAGATCGTTCTGGAGCAGTTTTCAGAGATTAGGGAGGCAGAGCGTAATGCCGTCCTGATGGTAAAACGAAACCAAGGCCGTGCAAACGACACTGTTATAATCGAGCTGACATTGAACAGCAAACTACACCTGTGGGAGGTTCGCACAGCGGAACCGCGCAGCAAGGTCAGTGGTAAAAAGCTGCTTTGGAGAAAAGAAAACGGGAAGCCCGTAAAGGACTCCCCGTAAGCCTGTCTTCAGAGCTGGCAACCGCCCGATGCCAGTATGGGTTTCCTGCACCCCCAACTTCCCTTACCCCACTGGCCAGGAGTTAGTGCAGACCTGCCAGGGCGGCGGACGGGTGAAGCATATAGCCGGCCGAATCGGCACTTCAAGCACTTAGCTTGAGAGGGACACCCGGAAACAATCCGGTTATCATCAACACCCGCAATGGATAAAGACACCGCAAATATACCAAACTTTTTGTAAACCAAACACTAAAATCACAAAATAATCATGGAAAACGAAGTAAACACCCAGAAAACAAAGACCGAAACCACAAAGATCGACGGCGTTTCGGCACAAATCAACCTCACACCGGGCAGCGAAACACACCGCCGATTCGCGGAACTGCTGAAGGAAACAAACTGCACCGCACGCGAACTCATGGTCAAGCTTATGGACCGCTACGCCTCCGAAAACCTTGAAGCCGAAAAGCTCAAGGCCGAAACCGACAACCTCAAGGCCGAAATAGAGAACCTGCAACAAGAGAACGACACCTGCCAGGCACTAAGGCAGAACCTCGAGAAAGAGGTGGACGACCTCAAGGCACAGCTCGACGAGGCCAACCGCACCGCCAACGCCAACGGCCAGGCAGCCACCGCACTGCAGATGAAGATTGACGGCATGCAGCTCAAAGAAAACCAGGTGCTTTGCGACGTGCACCCCGTGGCAATGCACTTCCTGCGCGAGATGGCCCGCAATACGGGCAAGACCGAGGGCTACATTCTCGTCGACCTATTCATTCGCGACCTCCAGAACCCACGCTCAAACAACCTGCCCTACATCGTCACCTCCGACGAGATACGCCAGGTGATCGACGAGCTCAAGGCAAAAAAGGAGGGGGAGTGATGGTGAAACCTTTTGAAAAAACGGGAAAGAAAATTCCTTTCGAGGAACTTTTGAAATTGATTGGTGCCGAATATGAATACAAGTTTGCCATCATTGACAATGACGTGGACGATGAACTGATTGAAAAGGGAAGAGAAAAAGGGATAGATTTAACAGGATACAAGCACATTATAGAAACTTCTACCGTACAACATGCCGAGAATCGTCACGGTAAGAAAAGCAACGACAGAAATCCATTGTCAGTAGAAGATTTCTTATTGATACCTTATATAATAAAGTTCCGTGACAAAGTTATTATTTCTGACAAATTAACCAAGCAGAGAAAATTGAAAACCATTATTTACAGGAAAACGATAGGAGATGAGTATGTTTATGTCGAGGAAATTCGAGATGGGAAAAACAAAAGTCTTGCCTTCCACACTTTCTATAAAAGGGCAATAAAAAAGTCCCCAAAATAGGGGACTTATGGTGTTATCGCGGGGGGTGTCGTGCCTGAGCTCGTCCCTTACGTCTTGATAATCCACTGGTTTTTCGCTCCGTGTCCGCGACCAACTGACCGCAAAGATAAAACAAAAATCTGAAAATCAATAAAAAAATGGAAAAAAATAACAAGCTGAAAGCCGCAGGAGTGCGTATGGCACTGCGCATGATTCCCGCCGACCTCCTGGAGGGAGCCCCCGCCAAGCTCGCCTCCTACCTCAACGAACGTCTGGCACGTGTGGAGCTCGCCGATGGCGAGGCACGCGCCGCCTACCTCCTCGCCGGACAGGGCGAACAGATGACCGTGGCCACCGTCGCCATGGATGCGCACGGCACCGTCACGCGGTGCTTCGGAACAATCACGCTAAACGAGCTTTTCTCGCAGATCCTCAACCAACTAAAAGACTTGTAAGATGGACACAAACGAAATTTTCAATAGCGGTACCGACACGATTAATCGCGTCTCAACGGATACAGCCGCCGAAACCAAACCCCTCACCCTGGCCGACATCGAGGCCGAGTTCAGCCGTCCCACCCAGGCGCAGGCCGCACCCGTGGCTGGCGACATACCGCCGCAGCTCATCAACCCCGACAACGAGCCCGATCCGCAGCCCGAAGTGCCCGGCTTCGGCGACGAAACAGATTCCGACCGTCCAGAGGTGAGCCCCGAGCGCGCACAGCGCACAGGCGAGCGCATCGCACGCCTCATCGACACCGGCTTCTCGTTCACCGCCTCGAGCTTCATAGCAAAAAACGACAAGGAATACCGCGCCGATCCCCGCGACCTTCAGGACATTGCCGAGGCATGGGGCGAGATAGCACAGGAGCACAACATCAGCATTGGCCCCGAGTGGACCCTCGTCATTCTCTATATCATGGTGTACGGGCCTCTGCTCAAGGAAGCCATCGACGACCGCCGCCTGCGCCTCATCGAGGAGGAGCAGCAACGCCAGAACCTGATACAGCAGCAGCAGGAAGCCCGCATACGCGAGGTGGAGAAGATTCTGGAGATGGAACGCGCCAAAAAACAGAAGGAAGCCGATGGAAAGCCGTGAAGTGTTCAAGATGGTCTTCGTGGGCAAGCCCGGCACAGGCAAGACCACGCACCTTCGCCGCCTCGTCCGCTCAAGCCTCGAGGCGGGCAGGAGGGTGCTCGTGGTCACGCCACACGAGAACGAATGGCTTGACCTGCCTTTGCTCGACATTGACCGCATAGCCTCCTATCGCGGTGCCCGCCGCTGCCTGTGCCGTGCCGAGGCCGAGGTGCTGCACACCGTGTGCCGCAGCTTCCGCCGCGGCCTGCTCATATTCGACGACTGCCGCGCCTACGTGCCCGACTGGCAAGACCCCGAGGTGCGCATGATGCTGCTCTCGTGCCGCCAGAACGATGTTGACTTCTGCGCCGTGGGCCACGGCTTCACCACCGTGCCGCCGCTCTTCTTCACCTATGCCACCCACTACTGCATCTTCGCCACCACCGACAACGTGGCGCGCCGCCGCGACTGCATGCTCGACTTCGAGGCCACCGCCGCCGCAGTGCGCCGAGTGAACCAGGCCGCCATTGCCGAACCCCACCACTGTGAGATAATACGCAACCTATGACTTCCAGCTCCACATACCCGCCCATGACCCTCGCCCAGCTCGCCGCGCGCTGGGGCGTATCGACGCGCACAGTGCAGCGGTGGCTCAGGCCTTTCGCCTCCGAGATAGGACCACGCCAGGGCAACATCTACACCCCGCAGCAGGTGAAGACCATACTCGAACACCTGGAGTGACCTTAAAACAACCCCATTCAGCCCCGTCCACACCAGGACGGGGCTTTTTCTTTTGCCCTTCCCAAGGGGAAAATCGTACCTAATCGTGCATAATCCTACCAGAACGTACCTGAACCAGACAGCGTGAAAAACGCCCGCTGCATCTTTGCGGTCTGAAAAATCATAAACCTAAAACCAAAAAAAATGGAAAAAATCTTCAAAAACGACAAAATCATGGGCCTGGTAGCTCTGCTAACTTTTGCCATTGTGGCACTGATGGCCTACGGAATGTACAAGACACACAAGGAGGTCAAAATGGCCAAGGCCGCTGCACAAGACGCCGCCGACAACGCCGAGGCAGCCGCCATCAACACCGACAAGGATGCCTAACGAAAGGAGGACGGCATGAAAAAAACAATCATCATCATCGTCATCCTGGCCCTGGCAGGATTCTGTGTCTACTGGTTCGGCTTCCGCAAGAAAGACGAAGGCAGTGCCGTCAAAGGCGGTGACGGATCGGACACCGACAATCCCCTGAATGGCGGAGTGCTGACCGACAAGACCTCGACCGACAGCATCGTCGACAGCCTCTCGCTGCCTGGCACCGCTGCGGCCTACGTGAAAGGCGCGGCCGCCAACGCTCTCAAAAACGTTGACGCCGGCAGCGACTGGGGCATCAAAATCAAGGAAAATGCGTCGGGCAACAAGCTCAACATAGCACAACAGTGCGTGCTTGAGGCTCTCTGGCTCGCCTACGGCGAGAAAAAACTCATCGTGTGGAGCGAATACGACGAAGCCCGCAAGAAGGTGAAGTCGCTCTGAAAAAAATGCAATCATCATAAAAAAAAAAACTTATAAAACCATGAATGAAGAAAGAAAATCACTGCAGGCATCTGCAACATTCAATTTCCACAACACGAGCAACCAAACCAAGCGTCTCGTTCTCCTTCCCGGCATCTTCAACACACAGAAGATCGAAGCAATAACCCACAAGGAAGTGGTTGATGACGAAGAGGTCGACGTGACCGAATACTACGTCCGCAACACCTCCACCGCAAGCCTCACCAAGGCCAACTACGTTGCCGACCAGGTGGCCGACGACTACATCGATCGCTGCGCCGACGCCATCGTGGTCACATCGAGCGACCTGTGCACCTACGCCGACTTCCGCCGCTCCATCGACCTGAAGGGTTCGGCGGTGACCGAAATCGTCATCCAGAACAAGACCTCCGACCAAAGCCTCTTCGACCAGATGATAGAGGTGCACAAGACTGCCATAGGCAGCCGTGGCGGAAGCGACTTCATCCGTCTCCAGGACTATGTGCTGCCGTCGAACTACGACCGCACCAAAATCACCATCGACTTCTCGAAGATCTCGAGCGTGATGACCCTCGACGCCTATTCGTTCCTCGCCATCAACGTGCCCGCCGGCGCGCAGTTCAGCATCCAGTTCAAACTCGCATAAGCCAAGGAAACGAGTGGAATATGTGAAGGAAAAAGGGCGTAGGGCCGCATCGCCCCGCGCCCTTTTCCAGTTATGAAAAAACCGTAAAACTATAAAACACGAAACCTATATGAACGCGATAAAAGAAAACACAGTGGTTTTCCCCAAGATGAAAGCCGACCAGAGCGGCGTGGTGAAGGGAAAATACAGCAATATAGAAAACTATGGCGACAGCAATACGCCACTGATCGGACTGTCTCCCTCTGAGATGGTTGCTTTGCAGCAAAATGGTGGAACGTCATCCGGTTCCAACACAGGCTCCAGCGCCCTCGGCTGGTTCGACAGCGTTAGCGGCTTCATCAGCGGGATGTTCGCCGACATCAACGGCGCGATAAGCAACAGGAACCAGAAGCAGTGGGGCACCGACGCCTACAACCAACGCATGGCCGCCGAGGCCAACGCACAGGCCGCCGCCAACGCCAAGCAGAAAAACACAGGCCTCTGGATAGCCATCGCAGTGGTGGCCTTGCTCGTGATAGTCGGATTCGCTTTGTTGATCTCGAAAAAGAAGTAAGCCATGCCTGAAATGCAAAGTTTACCCAACCCGATGGCACGGTGATATAAAAAAAAGAGCGTCCAACTTTTATAATGACCCGTACAGAATATTCCGTTTAGGTGTGAACGCACCGTAAAGATAAGCAAAAAATCTGAAAATCAAGAAAAAGATGAAAAATATCCCAGAAAAACAGCTCAAAATCCTGTTTCAGCGTGTCACCTCGTTCTACAAGGGCTCGAGTCATCCGGAACGTATATTCTTCAAAGTGGTTAAAAACACCTCGAAGGACCAGGAACGCGAAATAAACAACGTGGTGAAACAATACTACGCTGGCTGGTATAAGACCTACGGTGGCGTTGGTGTGGCTCCCAACAATGAGTTCTACATTGTTTTCTACAATAAGGATCACTGCCAGCTCGCCTTCGACGACCTTACTGCCCAGCATCGAAAGTATATGGAAAGCGATGCCTACTCGTCGCCATCGTCGCCAACCGACGATGAAGCCGTGAGTGACTACTCTGAAGACGACGACTATCCAACCGGAGGCGACTATCCAACCGGCGACAGCGAAAGCACGGGCGCGCAGCGAAAGACACTGCTTGTCGTTGCAGCAATAGCCGTGGTGGCGGTGTTGGCTGTGCTCTTGTGGAAGTGAAACCTGTAAAGAAGAGGAAACCATGGATCTGTTTGGCATGAGCGGAAAGATAGCCGACGCAACCGGCAACCTTATCAACACTGCAATGATGCTGCCGGGCCGCGTCCTGGCCGAACCCAGGCGGGAGCGTGCCGAGCGCCGTGCTCGACAGGCACGCACAGCCGTCATCACCGTGGCCGCGCTGGCAGTTGTGGCGCTGGCTGTATTCCTCGTGCTGCGCATAAACAAACAAAACTAAAATCAAAAAACACTATGGAACAATACACCCAAAGCGGGCTTATACGCCCCATCTACTCCAACAAAACCAATGACCAGGTCAGCAATGAAAAACCTGAGTCGCGTTCGATGATAAACAAAGAACAGGGAAAGCCGGAACCGCCAGTGGAGCCGGAACTCCCTAACCAGGAAAAGAAACAGTCGGACCAAGGGCCCGCATCGGCCTTCGACCGCCTGATGTTCTGGTGCCGCGAATACTGGTATGTGATAGCCGCCGCCCTTCTTGTTCTTCTGATCGTGAAAGGGAAGTGACCATGGGCAGCGGGAACCAAACACTGAAAGCCACGCGCGGCGACTGCACAGCAGCCGACCTCGACATGCCATACGGCGTGGCCGCCACACAGTCTATGATCGACGAAAAAGGCATCGACGTGAACGCTGTTGCCAAGCCCTCCGAGAAGCAGCCGTTGCAGTCCTGCGACGCATACCCATCGTCGCGCACAGCGACGCGCCGCCGCGAGCGCATGAAGGCCGGCTTTGCTGTCGTGGCGGCGCTGGGTCTTGCCTATGTGCTTGCAAAATGACAGGAAAGGAGAATTTCGACATGGCCAGGCTAACCAAACAGCAGCGCGTTTATGTGGAAACTACCGTCAACGAGGTGGAGGTGATGCCCGACGGCAAACGCATCCGCCTCGGACTGAAACAGCAAGGCGGCAAGCTCACACCGTCGGACGATACCGACCCCGACTCTTTCGCCGCACCTCTCGACGAATCGGTGCGTTTACGCCGGCTCAGGCTGAGAAAAATACTCCTCCAGCTCGGAGCGTCAAGCGTATGGGACGATATGGACCTCCCGGTGAAAGCCAACCCCGAGGAAAACGTCTACAGATACGCCGGCGCAACTTTCGACTCGCCTTCGGCGGCCCGCGAAGCGGCTGTAACGCTGCGCACCGAGTGCCGGCTGAAAAACGACAAGTCGCACCTGCCCCCAGGGGAAGAAAGGGTGAAGATAACAAAAAAGACTATGCTGATGGCCGCCGTCGCCGTGGCGGTGGTGGTCGTCGCTCTGATAATAATGAAGTAAACCAACCAAAAAAAACAGAACCAATGGCAGATCTAGCATACACAGCCGACGAGCTTGAATACATCTTCGACAACACCACTCGCCGGGCAAAATACAAAGACAACCGCATCATGTTCTATCACATGGCAGGGATGAAAAACGCCGAGAAAAAAGCCGTGGCCAACCAGGTGGCGGGCATTGTCCAGCTGCGCAACCCCGACCGCTTCAAAAACCTCGACAGCAAGACAGGTGCGAGCTTCGAGATAGTGCTCAACACCGAGGCCGACCGCGACTGGCTCATGAACTACCTCAACGAGAAGGAAGTGATAGCCAAGGGGCCTGGAGGCGACGCCGACCTCACCAACTACAGTGGTCGGGAGGGCGACGATGGCGAGGACGAAGGCGGCTTCCTGTCGGGCAACACTGCCACTATAGTAATAATAGCCGTGCTCATTGCGGCGATAATAGGAGTTGTGATATGGAAACGCAGGAAAAAGCACTGACACTGCCCGCAAAGGTAGTCACCGACGACGGGCGCGAGTTCCCCGTGGTGAGGGTCACGCTGCCCACGCACATCTACGCACGAACCGACCATGTGAACCGCTGCATAGAGGTGAACAACGGCGTGTTCGACGCCCTCTCGCCCCTCATGCAGGAGTTTGTGATGTGCCACGAAGTGTGCCACGCCGCATGGGACGACCACGACGAAAACCGTACCAACATACGCGCCGCCATAATGTTCGTCAACAGGGGAAAAACGCCCGTCGATAGCGGCAAGCGTCTCGAATGGCTGCGCGACATAGGCCTCAACGACCCCAACTACAGCAACATCGCCACCGAGCTGCTGATAATGATAATCACCTCGGCCGTGCTCGTAGCCGTAAGCGTCACCACGGCCATCGTGGGCGCGGTGAAGGGGAGAAACATTGGCTGGTACTCGTGGGACCGCAAATACCAGACCGAGTGGCTCAACCGCACGCTCGACGACTCGTTCAAGGCTGCAATGAACAGCGAGTCGTCGTCAGCACGCACGTTCTTCTGGAACGAGCTGGCCAAGGTGAACGCCAAAGACAAGAACTACGACCGATGGTACAGCCGCTCCGACAACTACTGGGTGCGCAGCGTCATAAGCAAGAAAGAGAGGGAGTACCAGCTCAAGATCGACGAGCTCTACCAGCCGCCCGAAGACACAAAGATGCAGTGGGTGATAGCCGCCGTTCTGGCCGCCGTGCTGCTTTTCGTGATAATAAAAAACTGAAACACAAACCTTTAAAACGAACAATAGATGAGAAACATTCCCAAAGGCACCGACAAAGAGAGCGTTTACATACGCAATGCCGTGATAGTGGCGGAACTTTCGCCGCTAATAGGGAAGTCTTTCCCCTGTCCGGCTTTCGGAAACCGCAATGTAGAGGTTCTTTTCGGCTCGGTTAGCGAAACAGCCACCCATGCCTCCAAGAACATCCTCTCCACAATGGCCGCAATAAGGCTTGTGGAGGCTCTGTCGAAGGCTAAAAGAATAGAACGCACTATAACTCCCGATTCCAACAGACAAAAGAAAATGGGTTTTAAGAAGATCCACATTCTTCTTTCCGAATTGAAAGGAATAGGGCATGTCAAGATAGTTGTTGGTGAAAAAGCAAACAGGAGGGTTGTTCACTATTGCATAACCAAAAACAAAACGTCCTGAGCTTCCCGGGGACTTATTTGAATGCCTTAATCGGGACTGCTCAAGACGTTTCAGACCGCAAAAATACGAAAACTTTTGAAACACAAACCTTTAAAAAACAAAAAAAATAACATGGAAAAATTCAACGCAAGGAAAATGAGCCCCGCCGCCATAGTGGCCGTGTGCGTGGTGGCCGTCATGGTCATCGTGCTCGTCATCATAGTGTGGAAGAAGACCGGCGGGCAGATTGTCGACGCCATCAAAGGCAAGCTCGAAGAGAGAAACTCCGAGAAGGACTACAACACAAGCGCGTCAGGAGCCGAAAACGAAACAGGGCAGAAACCCACCTTGTCGAAAACCAGGGTAGGGTCGCTGTGCAAGCAGATTTACAACGCTTGCCGTTTCCCCGGCACCGACGAGAACGCTGTCTATTCAGCCCTGGGCCAGCTCAACAACCAAGCCGACTGGGTGCTGCTGAAAGACTACTACGCCGAATGGTGGCAGGCCAACACCAGCCATATATGGTGCGAAAGCACGCTGATAGGAACACTCACCGACGACCTCAGCGAATCGGAGCTCCAGAAGTGCCGCGAGATTCTCGACCAGAAAGGCATCGACCCCGACTTCTAACTTCAAACTTTTAACTCTTAACTTCAAACTAAAAACTTATATCATCATGGCAAAACAGACAAAAATCAACTTCAAGGGAGCTGCCGCATCGAGCAATCTCGAGATGATAAAGGGCAACTACCAGAAAATTTTCCAAAGGAACCTCAAGAAAGGCATGAAGCCTGTGGAGGCGGCCAAGGCAGCGGGCAAGGAGTACCGCAAAACTTATGGTGCAACCCCAACCAAACGCTGGGCCACTGCACGTAAGATGGCATCAAAGTAGTTGTAAAAAAACAAACTGAAAAAATGAAAAAGCCTATTATGATAACACTTGTTATATTGGCTGCATTGCTGGTCGTGGGTGCGGTTGCCTACATTGTGTGGCGCAGCCGCCGCTCCGACGGCGATCCCGATACTTCGGTAGCTGACTTTGTGGGCGATCTGGCAGGCAGTACTGAAACAGAACCGGCCCAAGCAAGTATAACCTCAAACCAAAACACCATGAGCACGACAACACAAAACCATTTTGGCGACACCTCGCTTCCTCGAGGCTACCGCAACAACAATCCAGGAAACATTCGCATCTCCACTACCAACTGGAAAGGCAAGATTCCACGCAGTGAGAACACCGACGGCAGCTTTGAGCAGTTCACCACAATGGCCTACGGCTATCGTGCGCTGTTGGTATGTCTTAACACCTACATGACAAAGCACGGTCTAACCACTATACGCAAGATGATCAACCGTTGGGCACCTCAGGGCGACGGCAATAATAACCCTTCTCGCTATGCGCAGCGGGTGGCATCAATGAGTGGCATCGGTATCGATGCTGAAATAAGTCCGACCGACAAAGACAAACTATGCCGGATAGCCTACGCTATGGCCACTGTGGAAAACGGCTATGAGCCTTCGTCATACAACGACATTTACCAAGGATGGAACTTGAAATAAATCTAAAATACTGAACTCATGAACGAAAATCAAAACCAACCAACAACCCAAACAACCGGTCTTTTGCAAAATCTAGGACTGGGCGGCTATGCTGGAGGCATACCGATCAAGATAGAACCAAAGACTTTCGCCATTGCCGGTGCGATAACAGTTGCCGTTGTGGCACTGTGCGCCTTAGCCGTGGCGGTCATAAAGAAAAAAATAAAGTAAAACCTCAAAAAAACATATAGAACCATGCCAGTAATACTTGCAAACAAAGTCGAAAGACAGTCGTTCAACCAGGACGACTTCCATCAAACCTCGATAGAGACTGTCGACATTGATGGCGGAACCGAGACTGTGATTTTTCAAGGCAGGTCTTCAGATCCTAACATGGTGTCGGCCAGTCTACGCGCGTGTTGGACCATCAAGCGCACCGAGATAAGAGAGATTGAGGGTTGCCCGACCGTTGTGAATGTGATGTGGGCGATGGAAAACGCACAGCTGAAAACCGACTGCCATTTCCATCAGGCCAGTAGCTACGATTACGGATACCTTATCTAAAAAAGCACGAGAACTATGAAGATAACTGGAACAGTAACCGACAAGCAGACAGGCGAGCCCCTGCCCATGGCCAACGTGGCCGTGGTGGGCTCGACCGTGGGCACCACGACCGACTTCGACGGAAACTACAGTCTCGAAATCGACCAGCCCGCCAAGATAGGCTACAGCTACGTGGGCTACGCCATGCACACCTTCACGCCCTCGCAGTCGTGCACACACAACGTGGCGCTCGTGCCAGGCGTCGACCTGCCCGAAGTCACCATCACCGCACCCGGACAGACGTGGTGGGAGAAGAACCGCACCAAGGTCATCGCGGCGGCAGTGGCAGTCGCGGTGGTCGTCATAATAGCCACTACGATAGTACTAACCCTCAAGAAATCAAAGAAATGAAAGTGAAATTCGACAAGATAACGGGCTGCCTGCGCGAAAGCGACGAAGGCACACCCACGCCAGGTCCCTCGGCGCTGACGAGGTGCGACATCACGAGCGCACAGTACGAGCAGCTCGACCCGCCGCTGCCCAGCGTCTTATATGTGGTGGAAGAGGCAAAAGGCGGCACCTCGGTATATCTCGGCACGCTCCTTATATCCTTTATCGAGCCCGAGCCCGAACCCTTACCCAGCTACTGCGCGGTGACGGCGGAAAAAGACGACTACACGGGCGACTACCTGATAGTACATGTCAACAGCGGCAAGGTGGCGGCTGGCAACCTCGCCAACTACCTCATTCCCTGTGCCGACATTTTTATAAGCCAGGGTGTGACAATCGACCATGTTGAGGCGCAACTCGCAGGCGCGAAACTGTTCTCCTTCGGCGACCGCCGTTTTGTGGACTCCGGGACCTACAGCGGACGCTACTCCTATTCCATTTCCTATCTCAACTCGAACAACGAGCGGAAATTCCTCACCTACTCTTCGAGTGGGCTGAGCAACAGCAGCACTGTGGGTGGCAACAACTCGCGTTGGATTCCACTCAAAGCAGAAGGAAAACAAAAAGCATTACCGTTTTTATTTACCAACGTCGGCAACACCACTTGTCGAATTGCTATCCACGACGGCAACTTACAGCAGATTTTGTCGTCGTCCAGCGAACTCCCGTCGGGCTACATGTCCCTCTCTCTGTTCGAGCTTCAAAACTTGTAGCACATGGAACCCAACCTCTATAACTGGATTGAACTGCTCCTGGTGCCGATAACCGCTGTCGTGACCTGGGTGGCTTCGCGCGGCAAGCGCCGCAACGACGGCATGCAGGCCCTGCAGCAGACCGTGAACCTGCTTGCCGAGGACAACAAGCGCCTCTACAAAGAGCTCACCGAGAACAAGACCCGCATAGCACAGCTCGAAGCGAAGCAAGCCGCCCTCGAAGCCGAGAATAAAGAACTGAAACTCAAGATCGAGAACAATATCAAAAAGTGAAAAAGAAAGGAGACAAACAAATGGGAACTTTCGTTAAAGAACATCCTTGGATGACCTTTTTTATAATCATAGCCATCATTGATATGATAATTATGGGTTTCATCCTCTTTTCGGGTAATTATAAAAACTACACCGACGCCCTCAACAAAGCCCTTGGCAAAGAAGAAAGTCAAGGCCGTATCGGAATAACTACCGACGAATGGGGAACTACTTACAGTTATAAATGAAGAAAATATGGACAAGAAACTGTCAGAAATAATCAAAACCAAGACCGAATCATTTATTAAAGAACTGGTTTACGACAGTCTCAACGACGAGCAAAAGAGGCTTTACAACGCCTTTGTATATCGCCGCTCGAAGCCCTATCGTTTTGCCGTGCAGGATTCGTGCGGCAACACCGTGCGTTTTACGCTCTACACAAACAAGACTGACGATGGCGTTCTGCATATCATGGCAAAGCACTACAAAGGAGTCGCGGGACCCGTTACGGCAAAAGAAATCGTCAGCCTATGCGATGTCGTCAGGTTCGGCGTGATGACCTCCGACGGGTCAAGCATAACCTACACTTGGCGGAAAGGCAGCGGAACCTTCAAACTTGTGGTGGGGCTGAAGAAAACAAATACCGGAGAAAATATCCTCAAATCGTTCTACTCAAACAGAAAAACTTCCAGAACAGCCGGTAGCAGCAACAAATAGGCTGTGGTGCCAATTCTGGAAGTTTTGGTGTGGTGATTTCTCTGAATCTTTCCCGGCGGCGAACCCCGCCTTGTACCAACCACCGAAGGACACCGCAAAATTAAACAAAATAATCGAAAACCAAACATTAAAAACCTGAAATTATGGCAACCACAAGGAAAAAACTGAAATACGCCCTGTATCACAACAGGGCCAATTCCGCCTCGGGCAGGATTGTCGATTCCGGAACGACCGCCCGTCCATCCACGGTGCAGGAACTCGTCAAGGAGATGAGCGACATCTATTGCAGCGCGAAGCGCCCGCTGAAGTACGACGGCCGCTGCGGCCTGTATCTGATCTACAAGTCAAGCGTCGATTCAACAGGCCGTTACTACGTTTTGCATATCGAAAGGTAAAAACCATGAAAAAACTGCTTTTCGCACTCATCATGTGTGCAACGCTCGCCTCGTGCATGACCCAGCAGCGCGCCGAGCGCAAGATAGAGAGGCTTGTGGCGCGCTTCCCCGAACTAAGGCAGGTCGAGGTCGTCACGATTGACACCACCGTCATATTTCCCGAACGGAGAGACAGCACCGTGTTCGCCATGTACGGCACCGGCCACCGCCAGCCCGTCACCGTGCACACCGGGCAAGGCGCATTCACCATGGCCATCGACACGGTGACGAAGCTGGTGAAGGTCACCTACACCGCCCCGGCCGACACCGTCGTCATCCAGAAGACGGTCGAGGTGCCGAAGATAGTTGTCGAGAGCGCCGACCGCCGCAAGGTGCAGCGTTGGCGCACAGTGGCATGGGTGGCCATTGCCTTCTGCGTGTTCGAGGCGCTTTTGTTTTTCGCCCTGGGCAATAGAAAAGGAAAGAGTTAAAACCTCGGTGCGCGTTCGCTTATTGTCCGCACCAGGTTGGGGTCGGCGTGGTTGGCGTAGCGTGTGGTCATCGAGAGGTCGTGGTGGTCGGCGTGCTGCATCACCGTGAGCGGGTCTATCCCCGACTTGAGCATCTCGTTTATGCCCGTGTCGCGCAGCGAGTAGAGCTGCATCTCCGCTGGCAGCTTCAGGTCGGTGCGCATGCGGTCCCAGTCTTTGCGGAAGCGGCTGTAGGTTATGGCCTTCGTGCCGGTGCGGTAGCGTGTGCCGAAGAGCCTCTCTTCGGGGCTGTGCCCGTAGGTCATCGCGGCAAGGCTTTCGCGCAGCTGCGGGGTGAGCGAGGCGAAGCGCGGGTAGTGCGTCTTGGCGTCCGACTCGGATATGAAGATGTAGCCCTCGTCCAGGTGTATGTCGCCCACCGTCAGCCTCCACGCTTCCTTCGGCCTTATCAGCGACGAGAAGACGAGGTGGCACAACACGAGGTAGGCGGGGTTCCTCTCTCCCCAATACTCGACGATGCGCTGCCGCGTGGCCTTGGGTATTAGCACACGGCGCTTCGGCTCCTGTCGCTTGGGCTTTATCAGCGCGAAGGGGTTCTCCTTGGCATAGCACTTGTCCACGGCCCAGCCCATGAAGGCCCTGCCTTGCTTCAGCCGGTTGTTCCACGACCGGCCGCGGAGGCCTTTGTCGAAGAGGCTGTCGAGGAAGCGCACCGCCAGCACCTTGTTGAAGAGTCCGACAGGCATTCCAGGGCTTTCTTTTTCGGCCCATTCCACGAGAGTCTTGCAGAACGAGCGGTAGTTCACCACCGTGTCGGGGCGCAGTTCGGTCTGTTTCTCGTTCAGGTAGGCTTCAGCCGCCGTTGCGATGGGAGTAAGCATCCTTGCGTTCTGGCTCTCGCCGAAGGGAGTCCACCCGCCGGCGAGGCGTGCGTTGATCTGGCACACCATGCTGTTGCAGTGCGCCCTGAAGTCGGCCAGGCGTGCATACTGTTTTCTGAGCACGTTGAGCTTCATGGCGTGCCGCTTGAGTTTGCCTGAGGCAGGATCCATCGCATGGTACTCGATAGACCAGCCGTGAGCGTTGTGCTTTAGGGTGGCAGGCCTGTAGGCTACTATTGCAGCCGTGTTAAAAGTGTTTTTGTCAGGAGACATTTTTTTTTCTTTCCGCAGCCATTCCTCCACGGAAAAGAAGAAAAAAACAAAGAGTCGATTTTGCGCCGATTTTTCAGTTAAAAGTCATCTAAATAACTGATTTTCAATCTCGTGGGACGTACTGGACTCGAACCAGTGACCTCTGCCGTGTGAAGGCAGCGCTCTAAACCAACTGGGCTAACGTCCCGAAAAAAAAGAAGTGGGGCGAACAAGGATCGAACTTGTGACCTCATGCCTGTCAAGCATGCGCTCTAAACCAACTGAGCTACCGTCCCATTTGCGGCTGCAAAGATACGACTTTTATTTACATGGACAACTTTTTTTTCGTTTTTTATATTTTTTTTCTACCTTTGACGTAAAATATTGACTTATGAAACGTTTTAACTATTTGTTAATCAGTGCCTTGCTTGTTTTATGCACTGTTTCGTTGCCTGCACAGGACAAAAATAATATCTCTTTGGAAGACCTTTATGTCTTCGGAACATTCCGCGCTTCGGGTGTCTATGGTATGAACCCGCTCAAGGATGGCAAGACTTACGCCGCCATCGAGAAAGGTGGCCTCAAGGTGTATGACTATGCCACTGGCGAAGCCAAAAAGACCCTTTTCAACTTCCTTGATTTGGTCCCTGAAGGTGCTGAAGGCCCCATTCCGGCCGAAGGCTATGAGCTCAGCGACGACGAGACGAAAGCCCTTATCCCGACCGAGACGCACCAGATTTACCGTCACTCGTCAGAGTCGAACTATTATGTGTATGACATCGCAAGTAAGAAACTAACAGCTTTGTCGGACAACGGCAAACAACGTCTTGCCACGTTCTCACCCGACGCCACTAAGGTGGCCTTCGTCCGCGACAACAACATTTTCATAAAAGACCTTGCCTCCGACAAAGAGGAGCAAATCACCAAAGACGGCCTCTACAATAATGTCATCTATGGCGCTCCCGACTGGGTTTATGAAGAAGAGTTCAGCTTCGCACAGGGCCTGTTTTGGTCGCCCGACAACAAGAAACTGGCTTTCTACCGCTTCGACGAGTCGAAAGTGAAAGAGTTCCAGATGGAAGACTTTGAGGGACTTTATCCCAACTGGTACAGCTTCAAATATCCCAAGGCAGGGGAGGACAACTCCGTTGTTGACGTGCTGGTTTACAACCTCGAGAACAAGAAAACCATCAAGACCGACCTTGGCAGCGAGACCGACATCTACATACCTCGCGTCAAGTGGACTCAAGACCCTGAGAAGCTGGCCATACAACGCCTCAACCGCCACCAGAATCACCTAGAGATACTCATTGCCGATGCTAAAAGCGGTTCCACAAAGGTGGTCTATGACGAGACAAACGACTGCTACATCGAGATTACCGACGACTGGACCTTCCTGCCCGATGGCAAGTCGTTCCTCATCACAAGCGAGAAGTCTGGCTATAACCACATTTATCTCTGCGACCTCAACGGAGGCAAGGAGACCCAGCTCACCAAAGGCGACTGGGACGTGACACAGGTGTATGGCTACAGCCCCTTATATAAAGAGGTGTATTTCCAGACAGCACAGCCTCTGCCTACACAGCGCCAGATTTGCGCCGTAAACCTGAAAGGCAAGAAACGCGACATAGTGACTGAAAAAGGTACCAACGAGGCCGACTTCAGCGCCGACTTCACATATCTCATCAACAACTTCTCGTCGGTTGACACACCTTACCGTTTCGACTTGTACAACAACAAAGGCAAACTCATCAGAAACATAAAGGAAAACAGCTCTGTCACCGAGAAGCTAAAAGGCTATAATATTGGCAAGAAAGAGATGTTCGTCATCAACGATGCCCGCTTCAACATGCCTGACGGAACTGCCACCGACATCTACGCTTGGCGCATCCTGCCTCCCGATTTCGACCCCAACAAGAAATATCCCGTGTTGATCTACGTCTATGGTGGTCCTGGCTACCAGACAGTGAAAGACTCATGGGCCAACAGCGACTACTTCTGGCTGCAGATGCTGGCCGAGAAAGGCATCATTACAGTCTCGATAAACAATAGGGGAAGCGGTTGCCAAGGCGAAAAGTTCAAGAAGGTGACCTATCAGCAGCTCGGCAAATACGAGACCGAAGACATGATAAGCCTTGCCAAATATATGGCTGAACAACCTTATGTCGATGGCTCGAAGATTGCCATTTACGGCTGGAGCTACGGCGGCTTCATGGCCGCCAACGGCATAACCAAGGGCGCCGATGTGATAAGCACCGCCGTCTCAGTGGCTCCTGTAACCAACTGGCGCTACTACGACAACATCTACACCGAGCGTTACATGCGCACCCCGCAGGAGAACCCTGATGGATACGACGACAACTCGCCCATTAACCATACCGACATGATCAAAGGCAACTACCTGCTCTGCCATGGCAGTGGCGACGACAACGTGCATTACCAGAATGCCATGGAGCTCATCAAGGCCATGATATCGAACGGCAAGCAGTTCGACTTGATGATATATCCCAACAAAAACCACGGCATCTACGGCGGTTACGAGTATGGCATGGGCGAGTGCCGCATACACCTCTTCAACAAGATAAACGGCTTCTTCTTCAAGCATTTATTGGGTGAATGACAAGATGACGCTTTTCGAGAGATGCAAAAAAAACACCAGTAAGGCGATATTTGTTTTGCTGGTGTTTATGAGTTTTTCGCAGGCTTTCGCTCAGGACAAGGTTGAGCCAAACGTGGGCGCTGACCTTGTCAGCCAGTATGTGTGGCGCGGGCAGAACCTCGCTGGCGTAAGCATACAGCCCTCGTTGGGCATCGCCTACAAGGGTCTCAGCCTCTCGGCATGGGGGAGTGTGGGCTTCCACAAGGACGACACCAAGGAGTTCGACCTTGAGCTGTCTTACACTTGGAAAGGTCTCAGCTTCGGAGTGACCGACTATTGGAGTTGCACCGACGACGAGACAAAATACTTCGTCTATCGCCGTGACGAGACGGCACACACCTTTGAGGCTTTCATCAGCTACGATTTCGACTATGTTGCGATTTCATGGTACACCAACGTCTATGGCGCCGACATCGACTCGACCGGCAAGCAGAAGTTCTCCAGCTATGCCGAGATTTCCGCACCTTTCTCGCTCATAGGCCTCGACTGGGAAGCCAAACTCGGTGTTGTGCCGTATGCCTCTGAGTATTATGGAACGGAAAGGTTCGCCGTCACCAACATATCGCTGCGTGCCACAAAGACGATAGACATAAAGCAAATCTTGTCGCTGCCCATTTACGCCGAAATTGTGGCCAATCCTTATGACCGTAAGGTGTTTTTCGTCGCGGGCATCGCTATTTCGTATCCCTAAAGTCTGAACGGGACTCGTGACTTCGTGACACGAGAGAGTGAAAGGCATAACCTCACCCTTTGTGTGTCATGCTGTACCCTGAGCTTGTCGAAGGGCGGCATCCCTGCCACGGGGATAGAAGAATTTTTTTTCGATGTTCACTGTTTTTTGAAAAAAACGGGATTTTAAAATTCAGATTATTCGAATGGAGTTGCTGAATTGCATTTCCAATAGAACGAGTAGAGCGAAATATCTATTTCACTACTTCTTTTTACCTCTATTATATAAATTTGGCGTTACATATTTTGCCATTACCATTTTCTTCTCAATAGGTTTATTTGCTATAAATCTGTAGCAATCCTTTGGGGTGGTGGCATAATCTTTCATCTTTTCCAATTGCTCGTCAACGAAACTCCTCCATTCCTCATAACCTCTGCCGCTGTTTTTCTTTACAAGATCGCATGTGCAAATGTATTGCATATAAGCAAAATTTTCCTCTCTATCTTCATAAACAGTGTTAAACCAAGTGGTATAAGGATTGTCAACTTTACCAAATATGCTGTCAGCGACATGGTCAATATCGTAGCGGATATACCGTGCACAAAGCTCGTATAGATCATACAACAATTGTTGCAACTGAACACCCAACGTATCTGACTCTGTGCCCAGATTCCATGATTCTGTCTTTTGGAAAGCGGGGACCATGTACAATATCTCGCGGTAACGGCCTGGCTTGTATTTTTTCGATGCGTCAATGACATGAAATAATCCAAAAGCACCAACAACACAATATCCGAGACTATCACACTCTTTTACTGCGGTTGGATTGTTTTCTGCGTTGCATTGAAAGTCTTGGATTGTAAGTTTTCTTTCTGGTTGCCAGAAAATATGCGTGTCCGTTTCAGTAGGGTATTTCTTGCTCTGAGAAAACCCCATTGTCATAGAAAAGATCGCTAATAATAAAAGGACTGTGTTTTTCATGCTTGTCATAATAATATCGTTGCAAATATACTTTTTTTTTGCCATTTTGCACTTCACAAATAAAATGCATATATTTGCCGTATCGTTCAGCATTATGTTATGCCACGTATACTGATAATATTATGTATGTGTTGTTCGTTGGGTTCTTTTGCTCAGATGCCGGCAAAAGGCTCCATCAACGGTCATGACTATGTTGACATGGGTCTCTCAAGTGGCTTGTTATGGGCTACATGCAATGTGGGAGCAGAGTCGTCCGGGGATTTTGGCAATTACTATACTTATGATGTAGGAAAAAGAGCCGCCTATTCATGGGGCGGAGGATGGCGTATGCCCACGAAAAAACAATTGGTCGAGCTTGTGTCAGAGTGTGAATGGGAATGGGTCTCGGGTGGATACAAAGTAACAGGTCCTAATGGCAACAGCATATTTCTTCCTGCCGCTGGCGGTCGCGAAAAAGAAGAGGCAGAAGGCATTGGTTCAAGTGGCAACTACTGGTCTTCTACGCTTTACTATAGTGGCCCGTATGGCGCTTGGAGCCTCAACTTCGATTCTAAAGGCTACGAGATGTGCTACTATTACCGTTATAGTGCGCGCTCGGTTAGGCCTGTTTGTGTACTACAAAAGAAATAAATTTTTCTCCTGTTTGCTTTTCGAATGAAAAAAGTCGTATCTTTGCGGCCTCTTAAACTTAATTATTAACCATTTAAAAGAAGGAAGTGTTTTAAAATGATTATTATTCCTGTAAAAGAAGGCGAAAGCATCGACAGAGCTTTGAAACGCTACAAGAGAAAGTATGAGAAGACCGGCGTGGTGAAAGAACTGCGCGAACGCCAGAAATTCACCAAACCATCGGTCATCAAACGCGCTCAGCGTCTGAAAGCCATCTATGTCCAAAAACTTCGTCAGGCTGAAGAAAACATGTAAAAAGCCAGAGGAAAATAATTTTTTGAACAAATCTTCGTTGTGTAAGAAAAGTTTTACTATCTTTACAACGAAGTTTTTTTATTGTCTGTATGGAACGCTTCCTGACATATCTCAAAGCCGAAAAACGCAGCTCCGACCTGACGGTAAAAGCCTATCAGTCAGACCTTGAACAACTGTCGGCCTATCTGCGCAACACCTACGGACTGGCCGATATTGCCGCGGCATCATCCGCCCAATTGAAGTCGTTTGTGGTTTGGCTGAAGGAAAAAGACATGACGAACAGGAGCATAAACCGCAAAATTTCCACCTTAAAGGCGTTCTACAAGTACTGCCTTCGCGAGAAAATCATCGAAAAAGACCCCTCGGCAGTCCTGCATTCGCTGAAGACCCCAAAGAATGTAGTGAAGTTCGTGACGGAAAATGATATCGAAAAGGTTCATTTTGATGTCGAGAACAACGATTTTGCTTCTGTCCGCGACCAGCTGCTGTTCGAGCTGCTCTATCAGACTGGCATGCGCCAGGCCGAACTGAGGGCACTCAAGGACAACGACGTTGACAGCTCGCTCCGCCAGATACGCATCACTGGAAAACGCAATAAGACGAGGATAGTGCCAGTGTCGCCCGAATTGCTGGATATGATAGGGAGATACAAGTCCTTGCGTAATAAGACCTTTGAATCCCGCAACACCGAGGTGCTGGTTCTTGACGACAAGGGTCGGGCCATGTCGCCATATTATATATATAATAAGGTGCATGAGATGCTGCAAGGGGTGACGAGCCTGTCGCAGAAGAGTCCTCACGTGCTGCGCCACACCTTTGCGACACATTTGCTCGACAACGGAGCGAGTCTGATAGCCATACAGAAACTGTTGGGCCATTCCGACCTTCAAACAACGCAAATCTATGCCCACACAACCATAGGGCAACTGAAAAAAATACACGAACAATCACATCCTAAAGGATAAAAAAGAAAGGAGAACAAAATGAAAGTTACAATTAACGCAGTCCATTTCAAGGCTGATTCGAAACTCGAGGAATTCATCACCAACAAGATCGAGAAAATGTGCGCCAAGCACAACGACGTCATAGGCGCCGACGTGTCGCTGAAACTCGAGAATGTAAACGACAATGAGAACAAGATAGCCGACATCAAGCTGTTCGTGAAAGGCGAAGACATGTTCGCCAGCAAGCGCAGCAACACCTTCGAGGAGGCTGTTGACAGCTCAGTCGAGGCATTAAAGAAACAATTGGAGAAATATAAAGGTAAAAATGTTTAAACTGTAATTTATTGATTAGCAATATTTTGCGAATGTATCGAAAAAAAATGGTGATTTTTTTGAAATAAAATGTTGTTAGTTAAATAAAAGTTCGTATCTTTGCGCACTCTTACGGGAATAAGAGTGCGCTTTTTTAGCGATGTTCTTTGTCATAATGCCGGTATAACTCAGTTGGTAGAGTAGCTGATTTGTAATCAGCCTGTCGGCGGTTCGAGTCCGTCTACCGGCTCGCTTTTGGAGAGCGGGGGAGTCGCATAGTGGCAATTGCAACAGACTGTAAATCTGTCCGGGTATCCGTTCGGTGGTTCGAGTCCACCCTCCCCCACGAGAGTTAAGCGCGCGGAAGTAGCTCATTTGGCAGAGCGAAAGCCTTCCAAGCTTTAGGTAGCGGGTTCGAGCCCCGTCTTCCGCTCTATGACTTTAAACCATAAGCCGATGTAGCTCAGCGGTAGAGCACTTCCTTGGTAAGGAAGGGGTCGGGAGTTCAATTCTCCCCATCGGCTCGAGATTATAGTAATAACCTTAAATAAATAGAAACAAAATGGCAAAAGAAAAATTCGAAAGAACCAAACCGCACGTCAACATCGGTACTATTGGCCACGTTGACCACGGCAAGACCACTTTGACTGCAGCTATCACACTGCACCTCGCCAAAAAAGGTCTTTCCGAGATTAAATCCTTCGATTCAATCGACTCCGCACCAGAAGAGAAAGAAAGAGGTATCACCATCAATACCGCACACGTTGAGTACGAGACCGAGCATCGTCACTATGCACACGTTGACTGCCCCGGCCACGCCGACTACGTGAAGAACATGGTTACAGGTGCTGCCCAGATGGATGGTGCTATTATCGTTGTCGCTGCTACCGATGGTCCTATGCCTCAAACACGTGAGCACATACTTCTCGCCCGCCAAGTTGGTGTGCCGAGACTCGTTGTGTTCCTGAACAAGGTTGACCTCGTTGACGACGAAGAGCTCCTCGAACTTGTTGAGATGGAAGTCCGCGACCTTCTCGCTAAATACGAATTCGATGCTGACAACACTCCTATCATCCGTGGCTCAGCCCTTGGCGCTCTGAACGATGACCCGAAATGGACTCCTGCCATCGACCAACTCATGGAAGCTTGCGACAATTGGATCCAAGAGCCCCAGAGAGCAGTTGACAAACCGTTCCTGATGCCTATCGAGGACGTGTTCTCAATCACAGGTCGTGGTACAGTTGCTACAGGCCGTATCGAGACTGGTATCATCAAGGTTGGTGACCCCGTCGAAATCCTCGGTATGGGTGCTGAGAAACTGAAATCAGTTGTTACTGGTGTTGAGATGTTCCGTAAGATTTTGGACGAAGGTGAGGCTGGCGACAATGCAGGTCTGCTCCTCCGTGGTATCGACAAGGACGAGATCCGTCGTGGTATGGTTATCGCCAAACCAGGTTCAGTGAAACCTTATCACCACTTCAAGGGTCAGGTTTACGTTCTTTCAAAAGAAGAAGGTGGACGTCACACTCCATTCAGAAACAAGTATCGTCCTCAGTTCTATTTCAGAACAACTGACGTTACCGGTGAAATCACCCTTCCAGAAGGAATGGAAATGGTTATGCCCGGCGACCACGTTACAATCGATGTTCAACTGATAGCCGACATCGCTATGGACAAAGGTCTGCGTTTCGCTATCCGTGAAGGCGGTCGTACTGTTGGTTCAGGTCAGGTGATTGAAATCATTGACGACTAATTGTTGAAAACAAGGGAGGCGTAAAACCCTCCCTTTAATACGGGCGTAGCTCAGTTGGTAGAGCATCGGTCTCCAAAACCGAGTGTCGAGAGTTCGAGCCTTTCCGCCCGTGCTATTATTAAGAAAGAAAAGTTCAATAGAGATGAAAATAGTTGATTACGTCAAAGGCTGCTATACCGAGTTGAAAGAGAAGGTTTCTTGGCCGACTTGGAAAGAGTTGCAAAGTAGCGTGTTAGTAGTGTCCATTGCTTCCCTGATTATCGCCTTGGTGGTATTCTTGATGGATTATTCCTTTCAACATCTGTTGGAATTGTTTTATAAGCTGTTCTAACAAGTCATCTTGAACTTGGTGAGCATTAGCTGGATTCAATTTAAAGTCTCCTTTCACAATGAGCGACGAAGTTAAAACAATGAGATGGTATGTCGTTAAGGCGATAAGCGGCAAGGAAAAAAAGGTTAAGGAATACCTTGAGACCGAGCTCTCACACCGTCCCGACATGCAGGAGAAGATTTCACAGATTCTCATCCCTACCGAGAAGTATTACGAGGTTAAGAACGGAAAGAAAGTCTCCAAGGAGAGAAACTTCTTCCCCGGTTATGTCATCGTAGAGGCTGTCTTGGAACCTGAGGTTGAGCATCTTGTGAGAAACATCCCCAACGTTCTCGGTTTTCTCGGCACCAACGGCAAGGCCGATCCAATGCGCCCCGCCGAGGTGCGCCGTCTCTTGGGCAAGATGGACGAGTCACGCGAAAACGGCGAGACACCTGATATGTCCTACATGGTCGGCCAGTCGGTCATAGTGAACGAAGGTCCTTTCAAGAGTTTCAGCGGCATAATAGAAGAAGTGAACGATGAGAAGAAAAAACTCAAAGTCTCTGTCAAGATATTCGGCCGTAAGACTCCTCTTGAGTTGGGTTACTTCCAGGTAAAACTGGAATAATACGCTAAAGCGAACCTATAAATTTCCTGATTAACTTTTAATTAAGGACAAAGAAATGGCAAAAGAAGTAAGCGGATTAATTAAGCTGCAGATTAAAGGAGGAGCCGCGAATCCTTCACCACCGGTAGGCCCTGCACTGGGTTCTAAGGGTGTTAACATCATGGAGTTCTGCAAGCAGTTCAACGCCCGTACACAGGATCAAGCTGGCAAGATTTTGCCCGTCATCATCACTGTTTACAAGGACAAGTCTTTTGATTTCATCATCAAGGCTTCTCCAGTGGCTGTCTCAATCAAGGAAACCGCTAAGCTGGCAAAAGGTTCTCAAGAGCCTAACCGTACAAAGGTTGGTTCATTGACATGGGACCAGGTGCGTCAGATAGCTACCGACAAGATGAAGGACATGAATTGCTTCACCATCGAGTCAGCAATGTCGATGGTTGCAGGTACAGCTCGCAGCATGGGTGTGAAGGTTACAGGCGAATCACCTTTGAAGAAAGACTAATGTCTTAATGCATTTGTAGAACAAGAAAAATTAAAACAAATGGCAAAAGTATCTAAAAAACAAAAAGAAGCTTTGGCTAAGTTCGACAAAAGCAAGATCTACTCCTTGAACGAAGCTGTTAATATCGTTAAACAGATCACTTACACCAAGTTTGACGCTTCAGTTGACCTTAACATCCGTTTGGGTGTTGACCCCCGTAAAGCCAACCAGATGGTTCGTGGCTCGGTCACACTGCCTCACGGCACTGGCAAGGTCGTCCGCGTCTTGGTTCTCTGCAACCCTGACAAGGCTCAAGAAGCTTTGGACGCAGGTGCAGATTATGTTGGTCTGGACGAGTACATCCAGAAGATTAAAGACGGATGGACTGATATTGACGTTGTTATCACCACGCCCAACATCATGCCTAAAGTTGGTCCCATAGGTAGGATACTCGGTCCTCGCGGCCTTATGCCTAACCCTAAGACCGGCACGGTGACGATGGAGGTTGGAAAAGCTGTTCAAGAAGTGAAAGCCGGTAAGATCGACTTCAAAGTCGACAAGTATGGTATCATCAACGCCGGTGTTGCTAAAGTCAGCTTTACACCAGAGAAGATTTATGACAACGCTAAAGAACTTATCCAGACAGTCATCAAGTTGAAACCTGCCGCAGCAAAAGGCACATACATGAAGAGCATCTACATCTCCAGCACTATGAGCCCAGGCGTTCAAATTGATGTCAAGTCCGTATCAATCTAAACTGAAAGGAAGTTTTTGACATGAGAAAAGAAGATAAACAAACAGTTATAGACTCCCTGTATGCTGAGCTTCAGGCTTGCCCCAACTTTTACCTGACCGACGTCTCCGGCCTTAACGCCGAGAAGACAAGCCAGTTGAGAAGGCAATGCTTCAACAGCGGCATCAAGATGATTGTTGCTAAGAACACCCTGCTCCATAAAGCTATGGACAAGATGGGTAAGGAATATGGCGAACTCACGAGTGCCTTGAAAGGCTCGACAGCGGTTATGTTTTGCGAGACTGGCAACGCTCCAGCCAAGTTGATAAAGAACTTCCGCAAGAACAGCGACCGTCCCATCCTGAAAGGCGCTTATATTGAGGAGTGCGGCTACCTCGGCGACGAGATGCTCGACACCCTCGTGAACCTGAAGTCAAAGAACGATTTGATAGCCGACGTCATCGCGTTGCTGCAATCGCCAATGAAGAATGTTCTTGGTGCTCTGCAATCAGGTGGCCAGACGCTGACAGGCGTGCTTGAGACTTTATCAAAGAAATCGGAATAAGAAACTTGAATGAGTCCGACATTCAGAAAAAATCAAATTGTAAAACTTTAAAAAATTAGAATAAAATGGCAGATTTAAAAGCTTTTGCTGAACAATTAGTGAATCTTACAGTTAAGGAAGTCAATGAACTCGCTACCATTTTGAAAGAAGAATACGGTATTGAACCCGCTGCTGCAGCTGTTGCTGTTGCTGCTGCTCCTGGTGCTGGCGCTGGTGCCGCTGCCGCTGAAGAAAAAACTTCTTTCGATGTCATCCTCAAATCGGCAGGTGCCAAGAAATTGGACGTGGTGAAATTGGTGAAGGAACTCACCAGCCTCGGTCTGAAGGAAGCCAAGGAATTGGTTGACGCAGCACCCAAAGCTATCAAGGAAGGCGTGAGCAAAGACGAAGCCAATGCACTCAAAGCTCAACTCGAGGGCGCTGGTGCAGAAGTTGAAATCAAATAATAGGATTCATTTTCCGCAAAAAATGTGGCATTCGACCTCAGTTCCTAATCAAAAATGGAACTGAGGTTTGTGTGCCTATTCTCAATCTGAGCAATCGGAATCCATATCCTTGTAATAACGTTCACTAGTTCCACTTATTAAAAATTTATCACCTTGACACAAAACACAACTGAAAGAATAAGTTTCGCATCAATAAAGAACCCTTGCGAATACCCGGATTTTCTCGATATCCAACTCGAGTCATTCAAGAGTTTCTTTCAAATAGGGACAAACCCCGGGAACAGGAAAGACGAAGGCCTTTATAAAGTGTTCTCCGAGAATTTTCCCATCACCGATGCAAGAAATAACTTTAAATTAGAGTTTTTAGACTATTTCATCGACGCCCCCCGATACTCCATCGAAGAGTGTATCGAGAGGGGTTTGACATATAGTGTACCGTTGAAGGCCAAATTGCGCCTCTCATGCACTGTTGACGACCACGAAGACTTTGAGACGGTGGTTCAGGACACATATTTGGGCCTCATACCATATATGACCCCGCGCGGCACTTTCGTGATAAATGGTGCCGAGCGCGTTGTAGTGTCGCAACTGCACCGTTCGCCAGGCGTGTTCTTCGGTCAAGGACAGCATGCCAACGGCACTTTGCTGTATTCGGCTCGTATCATACCCTTCAAGGGCGCTTGGATGGAATTTTCTACAGACATCAACAATGTCATGTATGCCTACATTGACAGAAAGAAAAAACTGCCCATCACCACTTTGCTCCGTGCTATAGGTTATGAGACCGACAAGGAGATTCTCGACTTGTTCGACCTCGCCGACGAGGTGAAGGTGAGCAAAGCCGGACTGAAACGTGTTGTGGGTAGGAAATTGGCTGCAAGAGTCCTTCATACATATTTTGAGGACTTCGTGAACGAAGATACAGGTGAGTGTGTTTCGATTGAACGTAATGAGATAGTCGTTGACCGCGACACTGAGATAACAGAGGAACTTATACAGAAAATAGTCGACTCCGGCGCGAAAACCATACTTCTGCACCGCGAGGTTGAAGCAGGTGAGGAAGACAAAGTCTCCGACTACTCGGTCATTTTCAACACTTTGACCAAGGATACCTGCAACTCAGAGAAAGACGCTGTCGAGTATATCTATCGTCAGCTGCGTAACGCCGAGGCTCCTGATGAGGAGACGGCAAGAAGCATCATCGACAAGTTGTTCTTCTCCGACAAGCGTTATGACCTTGGCTTGGTAGGTCGCTATCGTATCAACCGCAAACTTAACCTTGGCATCAATCCTGAAGTCAGGGTTCTTACCAAAGAAGATATAATCGCTATTATAAAATACCTCATCGAGCTGATAAGCGGCAAGGTAGAAGTGGACGATATAGACCACCTCAGCAACCGTCGTATCCGTACCGTCGGTGAACAGCTTTATGCACAGTTCGGTGTAGGCCTTGCACGTATGGCACGTACCATTCGCGAGCGTATGAACGTCCGCGATAACGAGGTGTTCACACCTGCCGACCTCATCAACGCCAAGTCGATGTCGTCGGTTATAAACTCGTTCTTCGGAACAAACCAGCTGTCGCAGTTCATGGACCAAACCAACCCTCTTTCGGAAGTCACTCACAAGAGAAGGATCTCCGCTTTAGGTCCTGGTGGTCTGTCGCGTGAAAGAGCAGGCTTCGAGGTGCGTGACGTGCACTATACACACTATGGTCGTCTGTGTACCATCGAGACACCTGAAGGTCCTAACATCGGTCTTATCTCTTCGCTGTGCGTCTTCGCAAAGGTCAATGAACTTGGCTTTATCGAAACGCCATACCGCGAGGTGCATGACGGTGTCGTAGATTTCTCAAAGGCACCTGTATATCTCACCGCTGAACAGGAAGAGAACAAGATTATAGCTCAGGCTATCACTCCTACAGACGACAATGGACGTATCACAGAGAAAGAGATAAAGGCCCGTTATATTGCTGACTATCCTATCGTGTCACCCGATAAGATTAACCTTATCGATGTGGCCCCCAACCAGATAGCATCAATAGCAGCATCATTGATCCCGTTCCTGGAGCACGACGATGCCAACCGTGCCTTGATGGGTTCGAACATGATGCGTCAGGCTGTGCCGTTGATGAATCCCGAAAGCCCCATCGTCGGAACCGGTATTGAACATGCTGTGGCACGCGACTCACGCGTCCTCGTGACAGCCGAAGGCGATGGCGAGGTGGTGTTCGTTGATTCTACCAAAATCGTGGTGAGATACAACAGAACCGACGAGGAACGCCTGATAAGCTTTGAAGGCGACGAGAAGACATACAACCTCACAAAATATGTCAGGACTAACCAAAGCACAAGCATCAATATCAAACCTATTGTCCGCAAGGGCGACCATGTGGTGAAAGGTCAGATTATGACCGAGGGCTACGGCACACAAGGCGGTGACCTTGCTTTGGGACGCAACCTTATGGTGGCCTTCATGCCTTGGAAGGGTTACAACTACGAGGATGCCATTGTGATTTCCGAAAAGATTGTCCGTGAAGACTTGTTCACCTCTGTCCATGTGGAAGAGTTCACCCTTGAGGTGCGCGACACCAAACGTGGTATGGAAGAACTTACCAATGATATACCTAACGTAAGTGCCGATGCCACCAAAGACCTTGACGAGCACGGTATCATCCGTGTCGGTGCCGAGGTTATCGAAGGCGACATCCTTATTGGCAAGATTACACCTAAGGGTGAGAGCGACCCGTCTCCAGAGGAGAAACTGTTGCGTGCCATCTTCGGCGACAAGGCCGGCGATGTCAAGAACGCTTCGCTCAAGGCTGGTCCTTCAATGAAAGGTGTCGTCATTGGCAAGCGTTTGTTCTCGCGTCTGCAAAAAGACCGCAAGACCAAAGCCAAAGACAAGGAAGATATGGCTCGCATCGACGCTGAGGCTACAAAAGAGCTTACAGAACTGAAGAACATCCTCGTCGAGAAGCTCATGACTCTGGTTGGAGGACACACCTCAAACGGTGTCTACAACAACTTTAAGGAGAACATCATCCCCAAGAAGGCCAAATTCACTGCCAAAGCACTCTTAGAAATTGACTATAACTCGGTGAATCCCGCCAAGTGGACCTCTGACGACAAACTTAACAAACTTGTCATAGGTCTGATTGACAATTATTCAGCTAAATACAAAGAGATACAAGGCCGTTACAACCGCGAGAAGTATGTCGCCAGTGTGGGCGATGAGCTTCCCAATGGAATCGTTCAGATGGCCAAGGTTTATGTTGCCAAGAAACGCAAACTGATGATTGGTGACAAGATGGCTGGTCGTCACGGTAACAAGGGTATTGTTTCCATGATAGTGCGTCCTGAGGATATGCCATTCCTCGCTGACGGTACACCTGTCGATATAGTTCTGAACCCATTGGGCGTGCCTTCACGTATGAACCTGGGTCAGATTTACGAGACTGTTCTGGGCTGGGCCGGTAAGAAACTTGGTCTGAAGTTCGCCACACCTATCTTCGATGGAGCTACCCTTGAGGAAATCAACGGTTATATGAAGAAAGCCGGACTGCCTGAGAATGGCCGTGTCCAGCTGTACGATGGTGGAACAGGCGAGCCCTTCGACCAAGAGGCTACCGTGGGCTATATCTATATGCTCAAGCTGCATCACATGGTCGACGACAAGATGCATGCCCGTTCAATAGGTCCATACTCACTCATCACGCAGCAGCCTCTCGGCGGTAAAGCCCAGTTCGGCGGTCAGCGTTTCGGAGAGATGGAGGTCTGGGCTCTTGAGGCACACGGCGCAAGCAACGTGCTGCAAGAGATACTGACAGTCAAGTCGGATGATGTCACTGGCCGTGCCAAGGCATACGAGGCAATCGTGAAGGGTGACAACATGCCAACACCTGGACTCCCCGAGTCGTTCAACGTGTTGATAAACGAACTTCGTGGTCTGTGTCTTGAGCTGACGTTCAAAGACGCTGACGGCAACATTGTAAGTGATAACGGAACAAAGAAATAATTAAAGCTACGTAATAATATAACTATGGTTAATAACACATTAAATAGCAATTTTTCCAGCATCACGGTTAGCATTGCCTCTCCCGACGCCATTTTCAATCGCTCGTATGGTGAGGTTGTCAAACCCGAAACGATAAACTACAGGACATATAAGCCAGAACCTAATGGCTTGTTCTGCGAGAAAATCTTCGGCCCTGTTAAAGACTGGGAGTGCCATTGCGGAAAATACAAACGCATAAGATACAAGAACATCACATGCGACCACTGCGGTGTTGAGGTGACCGAGAAGAAAGTGCGCCGCGAGCGTATGGGTCACATCAAACTGGTAGTTCCCGTAGCTCATATATGGTATTTCAGATCTCTGCCCAACAAGATTGGCGCTCTGCTCGGAATACCCGCCAAGAAGCTCGACACCATTATTTATTACGAGCGTTACATTATTATCCAACCCGGTCTGCTTGAAGGCAAAGAGATTCCCGGCGATTCTAGCCGTAAAGTCGAAAAGATGGAGTTCCTCACCGAGGAAGAATATCTCGACCTTATGGAGATGCTTCCTATAGAGAATCAGTACCTCCCGGAAGACGACCCCAATAAGTTCATCGCCAAGATGGGCGCCGAGGCCATATACGACCTCCTCGCAAAGGTTGACCTTGACAAAGAATCATACGAACTGAGAGCAAAAGCTCAGGAAGAGACAGCACAACAGCGTAAACAGGAGGCTCTAAAGCGTCTACAGGTGTTCGAGGCTTTCCGCGAAGCCAACAAGACCATCGAGAACCGCCCGGAGTGGATGATAGTGAAAATCATCCCTGTCATCCCGCCCGAGCTGAGACCTCTCGTTCCGCTCGACGGTGGTCGTTTTGCAACATCCGACCTCAACGACCTGTATCGCCGTGTCATCATCCGTAACAACCGTCTGAAACGACTCATCGAAATCAACGCTCCCGATGTCATCATGCGTAACGAGAAACGTATGTTGCAAGAGGCAGTTGACTCTTTGTTCGACAACTCACGCAAGTCAAGCGCTGTTAAGACAGAGTCGAACAGACCTCTCAAATCGTTGAGCGACAGCTTGAAAGGTAAGCAAGGTCGTTTCCGTCAAAACCTGCTTGGTAAACGTGTTGATTACTCTGGCCGTTCCGTTATTGTTGTCGGACCAGACCTCAACATGAACGAGTGCGGTTTGCCAAAAGACATGGCAGCTGAGCTGTTCAAGCCGTTTATCATCCGCAAGCTCATCGAGCAGGGCATTGTCAAGACCGTCAAATCTGCAAAGAAGATTGTTGACCGCAAGGATCCTCTCGTATGGGACATCCTTGAAAATATCCTGAAGGGTCACCCGATTCTCCTCAACCGTGCTCCTACACTACACCGTTTGAGTATCCAGGCCTTCCAGCCTAAGCTCGTCGAGGGTAAGGCTATCCGTCTGCACCCATTGGTATGTACGGCTTTCAACGCCGACTTCGATGGCGACCAGATGGCTATCCATGTGCCACTTGGAAATGCAGCCATCCTTGAGGCTCAGATTTTGATGCTTGCATCGCACAATATTCTGAACCCATCGAATGGCGCTCCTATCACTCTGCCTTCACAAGACATGGTTCTTGGTCTGTACTATATCACCAAAGAGCGCGTCAGCACTCCCGAACATCCTGTGAAGGGTGAAGGAATGATATTCTATTCACCTCAGGAGGTCATCATCGCCCACAACGAGGGCAAAGCCGATATGCACGCCAAGATACAAGTCAGGGTGCAGGTTAAGAACGAGAATGGCGAGCTGGTGACAAAGCGTGTTCCTACAACAGTAGGTCGTGTCATATTCAACCAGGTCGTGCCCGAGGGATTTGGCTTCATCAACAAGCTGTTGACCAAGAAAGCACTCCGCTCGATAGTCGGTGACATGGTTCGCGATATGGGAACAGCCATCACAACAAAATTCCTTGACGACATCAAGAACATGGGTTACCACATGGCCTTCAAGGGCGGTCTTTCGTTCAACCTCGGCAACATCCTCATCCCAGATGCCAAAGAAGAACTTATCAAAAAGGCCAACGAAGAAGCTGCCCAAATACGTTTTGATGAGATGCAGGGATTTATAGGTCCCAATGAGCGCTACAACCAGATTGTTGACCTTTGGACCAACGTGAACAAGAACCTTACCCAAGAGGTTATCAAGGTTTTGACCAACGATGACCAAGGTTTCAACTCAGTGTTTATGATGCTTGACTCAGGTGCTCGTGGTTCCGAGGCTCAGGTTCGTCAGCTGTGCGGTATGCGTGGTCTGATGGCTAAGCCTATGAAGGCTGGCTCATCGGGTGGTGAAATCATCGAGAATCCAATTCTTTCCAACTTCAAGGAAGGCCTGTCGGTGCTTGAGTACTTCATCTCCACCCACGGTGCCCGTAAGGGTCTTGCCGATACCGCTCTGAAGACCGCTGACGCTGGTTATCTGACACGTCGTCTTGTTGACGTCGCCCACGATGTCATCATCAACGAGAAAGACTGCGGCACACTGAGAGGTCTTACTATTACACGTGGTGAAGAGGTTAAGGTTCCCGGAAAGCATTCTTTGTTGTACGACAGAATACTTGGCCGTGTATCTTTGCTTGATGTTTATCACCCGCAAACAGGCGAGCTGATAGTCAAATCGGGTGAGGAAATCACCGAGAAACTTGCAGAGGCCATTGACGAGTCGCCACTTGAGAGCGTTGAGATACGTTCTGTGCTTACTTGCGAGTCGAAACAGGGCGTTTGTGCCAACTGCTACGGTCGTAACCTTGCTTCGAGCAAGCTCGTTCAGAAAGGTGAGGCTGTGGGTGTCATCGCTGCACAGTCAATCGGTGAGCCTGGTACGCAGCTTACCCTCCGTACATTCCACATCGGTGGTGCCGCTTCCAAGGGTTCGGTCGTCTCTGGTGTTGAAGCCAAGTATGATGGATACCTTGAGATAGAAGACCTTCGCTCAGTGAATGTTGAGAAGAAAGATAAGGATTCGGATGTCGTTGAAAGGTATCAAGTAGTTACTGGCCGTGCGGCAGAAATGAAACTTCATGATAGCAATACCAACGCCGTGCTGATGACAACCAATGTGCCATACGGTGCAAAACTTTACTTCAAAGAAGGTGACAAAGTCAAGAAAGGCGACAAGATTTGCGAATGGGATCCCTACAACGCGGTTATCGTGTCGGAGTATCCAGGTATCGTGAAGATGCAAAACCTCGTCGAAGGTTCAACATATCGCCGCGAGATCATTTCTTCGACAGGTTTTGAAGACATGGTCGTTATTGAAGGTAGAGGACGTAACACCAAGAACCCCATCATCAACATCATTAACAAGGAAAGTGGCGAGATAGCAATATCATACGACCTTCCTGTTGATGCTCACATCTCAGTCAAAGATGGTGAGGAGATAAAAGCTGGTGATTTGCTTGTCCGTATCCCACGTAGCGTGTCGGGCGGCGGCGATATCACCGGTGGTCTGCCACGTGTTCAGGAACTCTTCGAGGCACGTAACCCCTCCGAGCCTGCTGTGGTTTCAGAAATCGACGGTATCGTGTCGCTTTCGAAGAAATTGAAACGTGGTCACCGTGAGATTGTTGTCACACCTAAAGACGGCGACACAACCAAGTCGAAGGTATATCTTGTTCCCACCTCACGTCAGATTCTGGCTCAGGAGAACGACTTCGTCAAGGCTGGACAACCTCTTTCGGAAGGTGCCATCACACCCGCAAGCATCCTCTCCATCATGGGTCCCATGAAGGTTCAAGAGTACATCGTAAACGAGGTGCAGAGTGTGTACCGTTCACAAGGTGTGGTCATCAACGACAAGCACTTTGAGGTCATCGTGCGCCAGATGATGCGCAAGGTCGAAATCATCGACCCAGGCGACACCCGCTTCCTCGAAGGCGAGCTTGTTGGAAAACAGGCCTTCCAGAAGGAAAACGACGACATCTACGGTCAGTATGTGGTTACCGATCCAGGCGAGTCGGAGACTCTGTCGGCTGGACAGATAATCACCGCCATGCGTCTGCGCGACGAGAACTCTACACTGAAACGCAAGGACAAGAAACTAGTTGAGGTGAGAGATGCCAAACCTGCCACTGCTACACAGGTGCTGCAGGGTATCACACGCGCCGCATTGCAAACCGACAGCTTCATCTCGGCGGCTTCGTTCCAAGAGACCACCAAGGTGCTTACTAACGCCGCTATCAGCGCCAAGACAGACTATCTGCGCGGTATGAAGGAAAACGTTATCGTTGGCCACAAGATACCCGCTGGTACTGGTCTGCGCGAATACGACGACATCATCGTTGCCTCGATGGAAGACTATCAAGAACAGGTAGCCAAAGCCGAGGCTGGCGAGAAATAAAAAATGAATGTTAAACACAGGGGGATGGCGCAAACCGTCCCCCTTTTTAATAATAAAACCATGGCAAAAGATAGCAAAAACCCCGAACAACTTCCTAACCAGATAAACATTGAGCTGACTGACGAGATAGCTGAAGGCATTTATTCAAACCTCGCTATGATTTCACACTCACCGACAGAGTTTGTCGTTGATTTTGTGCGTGTCATGCCTAACACCCCTAAGGCAAAGGTGAAGTCGCGCATAGTGCTAACTCCTCAACACGCCAAGCGTTTCTGCGCCGCTTTGGTGGAGAACATCAAGCGTTATGAGCAAACATTTGGACCTATAGAAGAGCCCAAACAAGACCATTTCCCTCCTTATAACTTCGGTGGGACGCCCAAGGCAATGGCATGATCTATAGCCACTTCATGCATTCTGGACCTTCGTTGAATAGCAAATCGAGGATGCTTAGGTCTGGCGTGAAGTCAAACTTGTAATTAAACACTTGGTAATAAGGCTTAATAGTTTGGTTGTCAGGTTGTTGTTTTGAATTAAAGAGGTTCCTGAAATCGGAGGGAGCCTCTTTTTCGTATGCCTCGGTGTGGACTATGGGCTTGCTTGCTTTCAGTATCTTGAGAAGAATTTCCATAATCTTGTCGTTGAGCTCTACGAGGCGTTCGGTGCGCGACTTGAAGACAGGGGAGAGGTAGCTGTAGTAATGCTCGAAGTAAGGCGATGACTTGTAGGCCGACTCAAGGCAGCGACGGTGAATCTGTTGCCACGGGTCGTCGTAGCTGATGAGGGCGTCGCCGGTCTCGATGTGTTCACCGTGAATTTTCTTGACAGGTACGCTTAAGGTCTGAACTCCGTTGGAAGTTAGTACCTTGCAGCGGTTGCGGTAGGTCTGCTTCTGATAAGTATCGTGAATTTCTATGACGGGGTTCTCTTCCTTCAGGAAAGCCGCCATATAGCTGATGCAGGGGAAATATGCTGTGGAAAATATTGACATTTGAAATCAGAGGTTAATGAGGATGTTGAGAGGTTTATTTATTGCCTTTGGCAATGAGCTAAAGGTTGTTGATTTGTTTGACTCGTGACACGTGTCTCGCAGTCCCGTGTCCCGTAGTCTTGTCATAGTTCTTAAAGTTCATCAATCAGTTTTTCATAGTCATCTTGGCTCCTCAGCCCTTGCACCATCTGTGGCTGGCCATCCTTTGGGAAAAGCATCACTGTGGGCACTATGTCTATTTTGAATGAGTTGCCAAGAGCTTGTTCGGCTTTCACATCGACGGAGTAGAAGGTGATTTGGCCTTTGTGTTTCTCTTGCATCGCTTCAATAATAGGCTGCAGCTTTTGGCAAGGTTCGCTTTGGGCCGAGGAGAAGACTACCACGCATGGTTTTTTGTTGCGTCCTGCAAATTCGTCGGGATGCGACTTGAAGTCCCACACCTTCTCGATGAAAGTGTCGTAGGTCAGAGGCTCAATGGCATCGGTACTTTTGCTGCCCGAACAAGCTGCTAGGATGATTAATGTAGTGATAATGAGTGAGATAAATCTGTGCATTGTAAAAAAGAAGTTAAATTGGAAGTAAAAAGAAAACCTTGTAGTGTCGTAGCGCGCTACGACTCCACAAGTCCCGTGTCAAATCAACAAAAAACAAATCAACAACTATAATATTTTCTCGCACAGATACATTCCGCCCAGCACTGGCAGCAGGCCGTCCTCGTTGAGGCTAAGCTTTTCCCAGCCATCCACTTTTTCGCCAAGGACTTCGCCCTCCAAGCCTGTGTCGGCATAGACTTCGCCGTCTTTCTCTTTCCAGTGGTTCGAGTCCATCATGACATAGCCGTCTTTCACCTTCATTCCATCAGCCTCGACCTGCTCGACGGTGTAGCCCGTTTTCTCAATCGGTATCTTCATGTCGATGTTGCCATCGGGAGTGAACTCCATAATGGTTATAGACATGATTTTCAGTTCTTTGTCGTCTTTCTCAGCCGCCAGATCTTCCAGCAAAGCATGTTTTGCGTTTAAATCCTCATCGAACGAAATCATGTATTTCATTCTCCACTGTCCTAATACTTCATTTACTTTCATGGTGATTAGATTTTAATGTCAGGCTTCAAAGGTAAGGATTTTTGTTTAAAAACGACACTTCCGGTTTGTGAAATGCCAAAATATTATCATTTCTTTGCTAAACCATTTTTTGTCTATATTTAGGACTGGCGGAACGGGAAACGTTACGGGGACTTAAACAAATCAACAGTTCAACAGAAAACAAATCAACAACTATTATATTTTCTCGCAAAGATACATTCCGCCCATCATTGGCAGCAGGCCTTCTTCATCTAGTTCAAGCTTTTCCCAGCCATCGACCTTTTCGCCAAGGACTTCGCCTTTCATGCCTGTGTCGGCATAAACTTCGCCGTTTTCTTCTTTCCAGTGTTTTCCGTCGTCTGAGATGATGTAGCCGTCAATCACTTTCATTCCTTCAGCCTCTAATTGCTCGACTGTGTATTCGGTTTTGTCGATCGGTATTTTCATCATGATGTTGCCATCGGGGGTGAAATCCCAAACAGATATTGCTATTATTTTAGCGTCCTTGTCGTCGTCTTTTTCGAGCATTTTTTCAATCGCGACGTACTTCATTTTGAGTTCCTCTTCGTCGAACGAGAGAACCTTTTTCATTCTCCATTGTCCTAATACTTCATTTACTTTCATAGTGATTAGATTTTAATGTTAGGCTTCAAAGGTAATGTTTTTTTCTGAAAGCTTTGTGGTGTTTTTGGAAAAATCATAAATTTGCAAGAAAAAAGAAACTGATATAAAATGAATAAATATGACACGTAAGCTGTTGGTGGTAATTTTGTTAAGCGTGTTTTCTGCCTCGTTTGCGCAGGAATGTCATGTGGCGGACTCATATTTCATTCAAGAAATAATACCGTTTCGTCAAGATGTTATTACAAGGTACAGGTGTTGGTATGCTTTGCCTTTCTTTGCAGGATACTATGTGGTTGATGAACGGAATCTGATGGATTTCTTTAAAAATGATTCTGTTGATGACTCAAAAATGACACTTCTATGTGATGTGCATTATGGCAGTATGTTTGTGGACGAAGAATATAAGAAAGAAACACGTTATTTCACTTCCTTATTGGAAATTGTGTATTTGGATGATAATGAATTATACAAAATAGGTGACAGATTGTTTATTATTCGTAAAATGAGATATGGTTTTTATGACAATTCTGAGAAAACCGTGCATGTGCGTGGCGATTATGTGTGGTATATGGATGATATTCAATCCGAGGACATTCCCATGCTTGAAAGCTATTATGAAGTAGGTGATGTATATAAAAGAGATTATTACCAATGCCTTTACCATATTTTTAAGCTATTGCCAACACCCGAGAAAATACATAAGAGAATGTGGAAATACGCATATCAGATAACTGAGGAATGCGAAAGAGATTTGTTCAGACCTTTGCCATACGAGAATTAAAAATACATACATACCATGCTAATCATAAACATAAAAGAACTCACTGGCATCGACGAGAAGAAACGCTTGCTGAAGAGCGGCGCGGAGATGTCGGAAACAAAGTCGATAAAGAACGCTTTTATTTATATAAAAGGTTCAAAGATAGAAGATTATGGCTCAATGCGCTCCGAGAAGTGCAAGAAACTGCTTTCGGAAAACCATAAGGTGATTGACGCTTCGGGTCGTCTGGTGATGCCCGCCTTCTGCGACTCGCACACACACCTCGTCTATGCCAACTCGCGCGAGACGGAGTTTGTCGATAAAATAAAAGGCCTCAGCTACGAGGACATCGCAAAACGCGGCGGCGGAATACTCAACTCTGCCAAAGCCACGGCTGCGGCCAGCGAGGATGAGCTATACAACTCGGCCATGCAACGCATCGACGAGATAATGCACCTTGGCACCGGCGCCGTCGAGATAAAAAGCGGCTATGGCCTCACCACCGAGAGCGAGCTTAAGATGCTGCGCGTGATAAAGCGCATAAAAGAGACGAGTCCGCTGACGGTGAAAGCCAACTTCCTTGGCGCTCACGGCATACCCATGGAGTATCGCGGCCATCAGCAGGACTATGTTGACCTCGTCATCAACGAGATGATACCCCTCGTGGCCGCTGAAGACCTGGCCGACTTCGTCGATGTGTTCTGCGACAAAGGATTCTTCACCTGCGAGGATACCGAGCGCATACTGATGGCGGGTATAAAATACGGCATGAGACCCAAGATACACGCCAACGAGATGGCTGTGTCGGGCGGCGTGCAAGTGGGCGTGAAATACAACGCCATCTCCGTTGACCACCTTGAGCAGATGGGCGATGCCGAGATTGAGGCCTTGAAAGGCAGCGAGACCATGCCCACCATACTGCCTGGATGCGCTTTCTTCCTCAACCTGCCACTCTCGCCGGCACGCAAGATGATCGACAGTGGACTGCCCGTCGCAATGGCCTCCGACTTCAACCCGGGCACCTCGCCCTCGGGCAACATGCAGCTTGTCATGGCTATGGCCTGCATACGTTACAAACTAACTCCCGAGGAGGCTTTGAATGCTGTCACGCTCAACACCGCCTATGCCATGGGTGTGAGCGACACCCTCGGTAGCATTGCACGAGGCAAGACAGCCAACCTCATCATCACGCGCGACATTCCGCAGCTGGCTTATATACCTTACTTCTACGGCACCAACAAGGTCGAGAAGATGATTCTTAACGGCAAACTGATGAGATGACGACGGCACGTGTCATAGGGATAAGCCGCCACCGACTCACCACCGACGGTGAGGGCGTCACGACTCTTGTGGCCTTCAGTGGCTGTCCTTTGCGGTGCAGGTATTGTCTTAACAAGATTTCGTGGGAGCCGACAAAAGGCCGTGAATATACGCCCAAGTCGCTTTACGAGGAAGTGAAGATTGACCAGCTCTATTTCCTTGCCACTAAGGGTGGAGTCACCTTTGGCGGGGGAGAGCCATTGCTGCAGGTCGATTTTATCAAAGAGTTCCGTGAGTTGTGCGGTCCACAGTGGAGCATCGTAGCCGAGAGTAGTCTCAACGTGCCTCTTGCCAACCTTGAAGCCCTCGACCCTCTGCTTGATGGCTATATCATCGACATAAAAGACATGAATCCAGATATTTACAAGGCTTATACTGGGAAAGACAATGCTATTGTGGTACAGAATTTGCAGTGGATTTTTGAGAGGAAAGGAGCTGACAAAGTAAAAGTGCGTATCCCGCATATCATGGATTTCAACACCGACGACGACGTGAAGAAAAGCGTCGAGTCACTCCGCAAAATGGGCTTTACCGACTTGGACGAGTTTGAGTATGTGATACGGTGAAGTTGGGAACTATGAGCTAGGAACTATGAGCTAGGAAGTAGGAGCTAGGAAGTATGAGGTAGGAACTGTGACGATGACTATGACCAGATGATGTGGGACGGCGAGACACGAGACGCGATAGATTGTTCATAATCACAAGTATAGAAGTCTCAAGACTTTGAAACAAATGTAAAATCAAGCTTATTGCTTATAGCTTACAACTTTAAAAATAATACAAACAAAATCACACTATAATGAAAGGAAAAAAGACTTGTAAGATACTGAAGGACATACGTCGCCAGATTGCTTTGGACAACGACATTGAATTGATAACCTCTGAATGCACATATCAAGGCGACTGCCTTGGCACTTGTCCGAAATGCGAGGCCGAGGTGCGCTACCTGGAGCGTGAGTTGGAGAAACGCCAGAGGTTGGGCAAGGTGGCCATGATTTCGGGAATGGCGATGACGACCTTGTTTGGGCTGTCGTCGTGCGACGGCAATACACCTCAGCCTACTGAGGGTCTTGTGCCCAATCCCGACACAATAGAGGTGGAGAAGCTAGAGGGTGACGTGCCTTATTTCCCCGACAGCACCGATACCGAAGATGCTGCCGAGCTTCTTGAAGGCATAGTGGAGGCTCCTGGATCAGAGGAAAAACAGGAATGCGAGAAGGATGGCCTTGAACAGGTGAAAAAGTGATCGCAAAGGGAGAAGACTTATCAAATAAATTACTACGAGACACGGGACCGCGAGACGCGTGGATGCTTTAGACCCTCGTGTCACGAGTCACGAAGTCGCGAGTCTTAGTAAAATCAAGCTTACAGCTTATAGCTTAAAGCTCACAAAAACACATAAAAAGATGAGAGGCAAAAACACCTGTAAGATACTGAAAGAAATCCGTCGTCAGATAGCGGAGCAGAACGACATTGAGCTTGTCGTTTCGGAATGCACCTATCAGGGCGATTGCCTTGGCACTTGTCCGAAATGTGAGGCTGAGGTGCGTTATCTGGAGCGTGAGTTGGCCAAGCGTCAGGCTTTGGGCAAGGCCGCTGTGATTTCGGGTATGGCGATGACAACATTTTTGGGCATGTCTTCTTGTGATAATATTTTGCCTCGCCCATTGGGAGGCGATGTGCCTGCGCCCGATATCGATACCGTAGAGTTGCTTGAGGGTGATGTGCCTTACGAGAACACATTGACTGATAGTATCGAGAATGTACAGAATAGCGCGGATTCTATTGCCGACAAGGCGTGCACTACGAAACCCATGAAGGAGGTCAATGAAATAACTGCTATTTGTGGAGATGTGATAGAAGTGCCATCAGATAGCATCGCCATGGATTCTTCTGTTGCGAAAATCGATATGCAGGAAGAGGATGTGTTATTGGGTGTTATTGAAGAAACTCCCGAATTTCCGGGTGGCATTGTAAAATTAGCTGAATTTATTTACAATAACATCAAATATCCGCAGGAAGCCATTGACGCTGGCATTGAAGGTCGCGTGTTTTTGTCCTTTATGGTAGAAGAGGATGGCAGTATTACCGAAGTCAAGGTAATGAAAGGTTTGGGCTACGGATGTGATGAGGAAGCAGTACGTGTTGTGAGCAATATGCCAAAATGGAAACCAGGTAAAAATTGGAGAGATGGGAAACCAACCCGATTTGCTTATACCCTTCCTGTTAAATTTATGTTAGATGAGAATGAAAACGAATAATAACTGAAATATTGTAGCTATATGAGAGGTAAAAACACTTGTAAGATACTGAAGGAGATACGCCGTCAAATCGCTTTGGAGAACGACATAGAGCTTGTCATCTCCGAATGCACCTATCAGGGCGACTGCCTTGGCACCTGCCCCAAATGCGAGGCCGAGGTGCGCTACTTGGAGCATGAGCTTGCCAAACGTCAGGCTTTGGGTAAGGCCGCTATGGTGGCTGGCTTGTCACTTGGTACAATGTTGTCGGTGACATCGTGCGACTCGACGAAACGCACCGCCAAAGAACAGCAACCACTTGCCGGTGACGTGGAAAAAGTGGAGAAGCCTGACACGATACGCGAACCGCTCATGGGCATTGTGCCTATGTATCATAATGTGTACAAGTTCGACACTCAGCAGTATCAAAGCCTGTTGAAAGACAAGTTTGTGCCTTGCGACATCGCTGGGCTGGAGATAGTGGAAGGGGAGGTGGAATACCAGTTTGTCGGCTCGAACGGGAAACACTGCGAGACATTGGAAGAATTTGCCTCGTTGGTTGGCAAGTTCTGGGCACCATGCTGCAAAGGCGGTCAACAGGAAGTGCTTGAACGCGTCTCAAGCAAACTGAAGGAGAGGGGTATCAAGGTTACCCGTGCCTGCGAAGTGGAGGTGTCGTTCCTTGTGCCGTTCTCGGGCGAGCTGCGCGAGGTAGTGGTGCTTCGCGGGTGCAACGAGGCTGTTGACGCTGCCGTGAAAGAGGCTTTCGAAAAGATGATCTGGGAATCGGCAAGCTATGAGATGAAGGACGGCTCCATGACGATGCCGTTCCAGTGCCGTTGCGTGCTGAAGGTTCAACTGCCTAAGGATTGAGCCTTGAAGAAAGCTGGCGAGAAAGAGGCTCCTGCCCGCCCGCCATGATGCTATGCATCTTTCACTTCAAAAAAAGACGTATGTCGTTTCGGATTTTTACAAAACAATAGTATATGGGATTCAGTATGGAGCTGAGTCCTTTTTTAATGCAAATGGTTCCCTTGACTCCCGAGTCTAATTATTGGTTGGTGGATAGCTGAGAGGCTACATCCTCGCGCTCAATCTGCTTCTCGCCCCATTCATCCATGAGGGCCTGCAACTCCTCTTTCTTCTTGCCGTATGCCCAATACCAGTCGTTATCAACCTTTATATCGGGATATTGGTCGGGATTGGCCATGATTTTGTCTTGCTCAGCCAGCTCTGTTTCCAACTTGGTGATGGCATCTTCCAAGCGTTGTATCTCTTTGTCGATTTTGCGCAACTTGATGTCAATCTGCTTCTTGCGCTCGTAGTTTATCTTGTTTTGCGAGACAGAAACCTGTTGTGCTACAGGATTCGCCTTTTGAGCTATCTCCAGCTCCTTCAGATGGGTGAGTTTCTTCTGCTCCAGAAAGTCGCTTATGTCACCGATATACTCCTTGATATGCGGTTTGCGGAACTCATAGACCTTGTTTGTCAGTCCTTGCAGAAAGTCACGGTCGTGTGAGACTATTATCAGGGTGCCGTCATATTGGATGAGTGCCGATTTGAGGATGTCTTTCGAGAGCATGTCAAGGTGGTTGGTGGGCTCGTCCAAGACTAGCAAATTCACCGGTGAAAGCAGCATCTTGGCCAGCGAGAGTCTTGCCTTCTCGCCACCCGACAGCACTTTGACCTTCTTGTCGAGGTCGTCACCACGAAACAGGAATGCGCCTAAAAGACCTTTCACCTTGACTCGCATATCGCCTACGGCAACATCGTCAAGGGTCTCGAAGACGGTCTTGTTCAAATCGAGCATATCATGCTGGTTTTGGGCATAATAACCTATCTTCACCCCGTGGCCAATCTTCAGCTCGCCCTCATAGTCGAGCACCCCGCTGATGATTTTCGACAGCGTTGACTTGCCTTCGCCGTTACGCCCCACAAAGGCAATCTTCTCGCCCCTTGGAATGAGCAGGTCGATGCTCTGTAACACCTGTTTCTCGCCGTATGCCTTCGACAGATTGTGCATCTCTAGCGTCACCTCGCCGGAGTGAGGCGCGGGTGGGAAACGGAAATGTATGGCGGTCTTGTCCATGTCGTCAATCTCGACACGTTCCATCTTCTCGAGCATCTTCACACGGCTCTGCACCTGCTTTGCCTTGGTGGCCTTATAGCGGAAACGTTCCACGAAGGCCTCAATCTCCTTTATCTCACGCTGCTGGTTGTCGTAGGCCGAGCGTTGCATGGCAATACGCTCCTCGCGTAGAGCTACATAGTCGGAATAGGAGGCCTTGTAGTCGTAGGCCTTGCCGTTTGCAATCTCGATGGTGCGAATGGTGACGTTGTCGAGGAAGGCGCGGTCGTGGCTCACCATCAGAAGAGCGCCGTAGTACGATGAAAGGAATCCTTCCAGCCACTGAATCGACTCGATGTCAAGATGGTTGGTGGGCTCGTCGAGGAGGAGCAAGTCAGGTTTACGGAGCAGTATCTTTGCCAGCTCCACACGCATCTGCCAGCCGTTGCTGAATTCACGCAAAGGTCGTGTCATATCCTCGTGGTCGAAACCGAGACCGACAAGTATCTTTTCGGCCTCTCCTTCTGCAGAGTTGCCACCAATAAGTGTTAATCTGTCGTTGACATGGGTCAGTCTCTCTATTAGTTTTTGATAGGAATCGCTCTCATAATCAGTGCGTTCGACCATCTCATTTTGGAGTCTTTCCGACTCTTTCTGCAAACGATGGTATTCGTCAAAAGCCGTCATAGCCTCGTCTATTACGGTCTTCTCGCTGTTGGCGTTCATCTCCTGCGGGAGGTAGCCTATGCGGGTGTCGCGCGGGATGGCGACAGTGCCTGCTGTAGGCTGTTCTAGACCGCATATTATCTTCATCAGCGTTGTCTTGCCAGCACCATTCTTACCCACAAGTCCGATACGGTCTTTCTCGCGGATGAGGAAGCTGATGTCAGTGAAGAGGTCGCTTCCTGTGAAGTGCATGCTGAGGTTCTGGACGGAAATCATGGCTAATAGGCTAAAAAACGGCACAAAGATAGTGAAATAATCGCCTGGTTTAAGAAACGGCTTGAATAAAACCTCATCTATGGAGATTCAAAAAGCCTGATTTTGACCTAAACTATAATAATTTTCCACTATAATAAGAAATTATTATAATAACTTTCGATTATAATCAGAAAATGTTATATATTTGCAGTTGGTTAAAAAGTACGAGAAATGATTGAGAGGAAACTGAAAAAAGAGATTTTGTCCCGTTTGTTCAGAGGGAAAGCTGTCATTATGGTAGGGCCGCGCCAGGTTGGCAAGACCACCTTGTTGCGAATGATAATGTCAGGGACGGAAAAGCGTGTTCTTTTGTGGAACTGCGACGAGCCAGACATCCGACAGAGGTTGTCATCCCCAACGTCAACCCAGCTGAAAGCCGAGACTGCGAATGCCGACCTTATTTTGATTGATGAAGCCCAACGTGTAGGCGACATAGGCATAACCCTTAAGCTACTCATTGACAATTGCCCCGAAAAGCAGGTTATTGTCACAGGCTCGTCGGCTTTGGAACTCTCCAACTCCATCAATGAGCCACTTACGGGAAGGAAATACGAGTATGTCATGCTTCCTCTTTCATGCGAGGAGTTGATTGACAACAATGGTGCCCAGGAAGAGAGACGTATGCTTGAGCGACGACTGATTTATGGTTCATATCCCGATGTGGTTAATTATGAGGGCGAAGAACGCGTGACGCTTTCAAATCTTGTGAACAGCTATCTATACAAAGATATCTTTTCTTTTCAAGACATACGCAAGCCAGAGATTATCGAGCAACTTCTTCAGGCTTTGGCATTGCAGTTAGGCGACGAAGTCTCTTTTAACGAGCTGGGACAGCTGACAGGTTTGAACTCACTGACAGTGCAACGCTACATTGACCTTCTTGAAAAATCATTCATTGTGTTTCATCTGCGCTCGTTCAGCCGCAATGTCCGGAACGAGTTGAAAAAAAGCCGGAAAATATATTTCTACGACAACGGGGTGCGCAATGCCTTGATAGGTGAATTCAAATCACTGTCACTTCGTGATGACGCTGGTGCTCTCTGGGAGAACTACCTTGTCAGTGAAAGGGTTAAACACAACTCCTACAACGCTTTTTACGGCAAAAGCTACTTCTGGCGAACCACGCAAAAGCAGGAGATTGATTATATAGAAGACCTCGATGGTGTTCTTCATGCTTACGAATTTAAATGGAGTCCCTCGAAGCAACCTAAGATCAGTGACACTTTTGCCCAAAGCTATCCCAATCACCAATATGCCGTTATCAATCCCAACAACTATCAGGACTTTGTCAGTGGTAGGATTCAGGTCTAGAGATGTGCGACGTATAATAATTTTCCACTATAATAAGAAATTATTATAATAATTTTCGATTATAATCGAAAAAGTTTGCAGACTACAAGTGGTACACAACCCTTGCGTCGTTTCGCGCATTATGAGAAACGAAGCTGTCACTTCTGTATTCTAGCTCCTGACTTCTAAAAGAGAATCACTCATCCGAAATCTCGCTCAGAGTCTTGCGGTAGGCGGAGAAGACGTTGGCACGCGAGATGTAACCGAGATATTTTCCGTCTTTCACCACAGGGATGTTGTATTTGCCCGACTCGGTGAACTTCGCCACGATCTGCTCCATAGGCTCTTGCGGGTCGATGATGTAGGACGGCTCAACCATGTAGTCCTCGATGGGGTTGTCGTAAAGGTCTCTATCGAACATCACGCTGCGGATGTCGTCGAAGAGGATATGCCCCTTGAAGTCGCCTTGCTCGTCAACAACGGGGAATATATTGCGCGATGACGAGGAGATTAGCGGCATCAGGTCTCCCAGTTTCTTGCCAGGCTCGATGCAGCTGAAGTTATTCTCTATAAGTTGTGTGATGGCCATCATGTTGAGGATGCTCGTGTCCTTGTTGTGCGACACGCTGACACCCTGTTCCGCCACGCTCTGAGTATAGACGGAGTGTGTGAAGAATATCCTGTTCACGGCATACGACAATGCCGACACTATCATCAATGGAACAATTAGAGAATAGCCGTTTGTTATCTCGGCTATGAGGAATATGCCCGTCAATGGGGCGTGGAGCATGCCTGCTATGAGGCCGCTCATACCCACAAGGGCGAATTTTGCCGGGTCGAGATTGCCAATGCCCAAATAATTTATTGTCAAGGCAAAGAGGAGGCCTGTGAAAGCGCCTATGAACAAGGCAGGGGCGAAAGTGCCTCCCACGCCACCTGCGCCGAAAGTGAAGGCGGTGGCAAAGGCTTTAAGCAATATAAGTAACGCCAATAGCACCAATATGGCCCATTTCACATCCTTGAAACACTCAAACATGCGGTTGCCATAAACGGAGCTATAGTCGCCACCCAGAGCCGAGTTGATGGCCTCGTAACCCTCGCCGTAGAGAGCAGGAAACAGGAACACCAACAGACCCAGAAGTGCCGCTCCAATGCCGAAACGCACCCACGGCGAGCCAACCCTGCGGAAACGCTTCTCCACCATGAAGGTCACCTTAAGGAAATAGGCCGAGACCAGGCCGACAAAGATTCCCAATCCTATATAATACAAGGCATTTGACGGAATGAAACCTTCCGTAATAACTACGTTGTATTCAACTGCTTTGCCAAGCAGGAAATAGGATGTCATGATAGCGATGAACGACGACATGATGATGGGCACCAACGAGCCCAACGAGAGGTCAACCATCAGTACTTCGAGCGAGAAGACGACACCTGTTATGGGGGCTTGGAAGATAGATGCCAAAGCCGCCGCACCTCCCATGCCTATCATCAGGATGACCTGACGGAAGTCGAGTTTGAGCAGACGGCCTATGTTGGAGCCGATGGAAGCACCCGTCGAAACAGAAGGGCCTTCCAATCCCACCGAGCCGCCGAAACCTACCGTCAACGCACTGGCCACTATCGCCGACCAAGTGCTTTTGCCACTTACCTCGCCTTTCTTCTTTGAGATGGCATAGAGGATTCCGGGTATGCCGTGTCCCACCTCGCCGCGCAAAATGTAACGGCAGAAAAGGATGGTGAGCAGGATGCCGATGGCGGGGTAAACGAAAAAGAGAAAATCAGAATAGTTAAAGTCGACATCTAGCACTATGTCGCGGATGCCATGCGCCGACCGTTTGATGACAACGGCGGCAAGACCGGCGAGGAAACCCGTCGGAAGGCTCATCAGCAGCATGAACTGGCGGTCGGAGATGTGCGCTGCCCGCCATGTGTTGACACGGTCAATCCAATTTTCGATTTTCTGGTTCAAAGCATCTCTTTTTCGGCCGCTAAGATATAAAAAACGATAAAACAAATAAGGAAAAAAGTGATTTTTTAGTAATTTAGCGGTGCTAAATACATCTAATTATGAAAATAGTGAGCTATAACGTTAACGGCATACGCTCGGCCATTGGCAAGGGCCTGCTGACTTGGATTGACGAATATCAGCCCGATGTGCTTTGTTTTCAGGAGCTGAAGGCCACGCCTGACCAGATTCCTTTGATGGACTTTGAGATGATGGGCTACCATCATTATTGGTTTCCAGCCAAGAAGAAAGGCTACAGCGGCGTAGGCCTCATTACCAAGAAAGAACCCGACAAGGTGGTCTATGGCATGGACAATCCTCTCTATGACGACGAAGGGCGCTTTCTGCGTGCTGACTTCGGCGACCTCTCGGTGGTAAGCGTCTATCATCCGTCAGGCACGACGGGCGACGAAAGGCAAGAGTTCAAGATGCAGTGGCTCGACTTCTTCAGGCACTACGTCGGCGAGCTGCGCAGAGAACGCACAAAGCTTGTCCTCTCGGGCGACTACAACATCTGCCACGAGGACATCGACATCAACAATCCTAAGGCTCATGTCAAGTCGTCGGGTTTTTTGCCCGAAGAGAGACAATGGTTCACTGATTTCCTCAGCGACGGGTTCACCGACAGCTTCCGTTATCTTGTGAAAGAGCCCAACCGCTACAGTTGGTGGAGTTTCCGTGCCAACGCGCGACAGAAGAACCTTGGCTGGCGTATCGACTACCATATCGTAACCAATAACCTTCGCAATAATATAAAAGGTGTTGACATTCTGCCCACAGTAATGCATTCGGACCATTGCCCCATAGTGGTGGAGATATAATTTAGGTTTGAGCTATAAGTTTTTGAGGTTTGAGGTTGTAAAAAAAAATCGGGAAGCATTTCGCTTCCCGATTTTTTTGCTTCAGCATTGGCTATCAGCGGGCGATGTTGATTTCCGTTCTACGGTTCTTAGCCTTGTTAGCCTTGCTTGTGTTAGGTACGAGAGGTTCGTGCGAGCCGTGGCCCTTAGCAACGATTCTCTTAGGATCGATACCCTTCTGGATCAGGTAGTCCTTGATGACATCGACACGTGCTTGTGACAACGGGTCGTTGATGGCGTCAGTACCGCTGTTGTCGGTGTGACCGTCAAGTTTCACCCAGCAGGTCGAGTCGGCGACCATGATGTCATAGAGTTTGTCAATCCACTTGTAGGAGTCTTGTGTCAGGTTAGACTTGTTGACCTCGAAGTTGATGTGTTTCGAGAAGGACACCTTTTCGTAGATCGGGCAGCCGTCGTTCTCAGGTTTGCCAGGCTCATCGGGGCACTTGTCGGTCTTATCCGGCACGCCGTCACCGTCGCGGTCTGGGCAGCCGTTGAATTGTGGCAGACCAGGTTCATCCGGGCAGTCGTCCTCTTTATCCATGATGCCGTCACCGTCGCGGTCTGGGCAGCCGTTGAATTGTGGCAGACCAGGTTCATCCGGGCAGTCGTCATCCTTATCCGGGATACCATCGCCGTCTCTGTCAGGCCATGGGCAACCGTTGTTCTCTTTAGGACCAAACTCGAGCGGGCATTCGTCTTCTTTGTCCATTATGCCGTCGCCATCGGTGTCGGGGCAGCCGTTGAACTCGGCGAGACCTGGCTCGTCGGGGCAGTCGTCCTCTCTGTCCATTATGCCGTCGCCATCGCGGTCCGGGCAGCCATTGAACTGAACGAGACCAAACTCATCCGGGCAGTCGTCCTCTTTGTCGAGGAATCCGTCGCCGTCGCGGTCTTTCAGACGAGGCTGGAAGATAGGCAGCTTCAGCAAGGCCTGAACGTTGACGTTCTTTGTCTTGCCTGATGCTATGGTGCTTACGAGGTTGTTCGATCCAATCCAAACGGGACCTAAGCGGAGGCCGAGACCAGCGGCAAAGCCGGCAAACTGGTTGTATTGCAGCGGTATTGCAATGCCGAACCATCTTCTCTCATAACGAGGGGTGATTGATATTGCGTTGTAGCCGTGAACCTTTGAATAGTGTGTATTGGCTTGACGCATTGCCAATGAACCTGACAAGTTGATGTAGAAGTTCTTCCAGATGTTGTAGTCAACTTGGAGGTTGAGAGAGGTGGGCAGCGACATTCTGTAGGTTGACTCGCCGTCTTCGAGTTTGGTGATTATACCATCCTTGTCTTGGTTGATAAGTTGGTCGTTGAAGGTCTCAAGGTCTTGGAAGTTACCGCGCCATTGTGAGATGTCGAGCATACCATTGATGATGAAGTCTTGAGAGTTGTTTGACTTCTTGTATTTCACTGAGCCAAGGTCGAGGAGAGAAAGACCAACTTTCAATTTGTACTTGTTCTCGGTTCTGAGTGCTTTCTCGGAGCCGTCGCGAGTGATATAGTTGTATTTCTTGTAGTCGGGTCTCCATTCGTAAACCACGCCAAGGTCGAAGCCTACCGACAGTCTCTCACCCATGTTCTCGTAGGAGAAGTTTTCGAAGTAGTCTTTGTCGGCTGTCTCGGAGAGGCCGTAGTGAACCTCTACGTTGTCGAAATAGACGCTGTCGCCGTTGACGAAGCTGTAGTTGGCGTTAGGCGAGTAAACGTATGCGGAGCCGAGTCCTTGCAGAACTTTCAGTGTGGCGCCGGCAGCCAAATAGTGAGGACTATTGGCAGCACCGTTTCTGTCCTGGCCAAGGATGACACCGGCGAAGGTAACGCCATATTCAGCCCATACGCTGGCGCTGACGCGGGCGTTTTTCTCGTTGATGAGCTCGTTCATGTAGTTGTCATGAGAATACATGTCAGTGCTGATATATGGGTCGGTCACCCACGGAACGAATTGTCCGTCAACCATGTGACCGCCGTCCATACCGCCATTGAAAGCGACACCGGCGAGAGTTCTCGAGACGTTCTCGACATTGAGGTGCTCACGAACACGTGCTGCAACACCGACCGAGAAACGGGGGTTGATGGTGAACATGAAACTCAAGACATCAATTTGAGCGTCTTGGTAAATACGTGCAGTCTTACCTTCTGCAAGAGGAGTGTACTGGAGGAATCTTTCACGAAGATCGATGCCTGCGTCTTTTTTGGCATCTGCCCAGTACTTGTTTTGAAGATAGACATAATTGTTGTAGGTGCTTAAGTTAACACCGACAATTGTCATGTCGAATTTGTAGCGAGAATCGGCTAACGAAGCCGGCTGCCAACCCATGGCTGTTGCACCTGCGTAGTTGTCGTTGACAAAAGGCAGGTACGTCTGAGCCTTGGCGTTCTGCGCCCCCATGATGGCTACCATCATGAGCATCAGAGTAAACAGTTTCTTTTTCATAGACATAAAGTTTATTACTAATTTCTATTTTCCTATTTAATTCCAAACTGCAAAAGTAGTCATTTTTTTTTAAACTACAACAATGAAATAAATTTTTGTTTTTTTTGTTGGCGCTAGAGGAAAAAAAGCATAATTTTGCCGCCAGAAACAAACGGCCCCATAGTTCAAGGGATAGAACGGAAGTTTCCTAAACTTTAAATCTAGGTTCGAGTCCTAGTGGGGCTACCTTTAATAACCGTTAAAGTATTGATTTACAATACTTTGGCGGTTTTTTCTTATTCTTGCTGTTTGTACTTTTTTGGCTTTTTATGGAAGCCATGACTTTTTTCAAACGTTTTTTTGTACGAATATTTATTCCGTTTTTTTTGCCAAACGAATTTCGAAAAAAAAGTGAGAGCCAGAACGGCTCTCACTAAACATTGAATCAAAAAGAATCATTGTGTGTTTTTACATCAATGATTTTTTTTCTTTCTGCGCTTCGCTAAAGCGTAGGCGCCTGCCATTCCGGCAAGGAGCAAGGCTCCGCTGCCTACCGGCGTGAAGTTGTACTGGTCGATGTCCATGCCTTGCACGGGAACGATAATCCACTCCTGGCCGTTGCCAGCCTTGGTGGCACGCGGCGAGATGTCGCTCTTCTGCTTCTGCAGGAAGACCTGCGCCGTCAGAGGGGCGGCAAACATGGTTGTGAGAATTGCTACCAATGCGATTGTCTTTATCCTTTTACGTATCATCTTATATAAGTTTTTTCTTTTTTTCTATTTGTAATCTCTTTGTAACCTCCGTCCCCCTCTCTGAGGAGGTGCCATAGGCGGGGGAGTTTTTTTATTTCTCTCTGACTCCCCCTACCCCCTCTGAGAGGGGGACAGGGAAGCCGTTTTAGTTATTATTATTTGCGTATGACAATCTTTTGGACCTTTGTTTCGTTACCGTTGGTCAGACGCAGCATGTACATTCCCTCGGCTACAACAGGCATTGTTATGTGGCTTTGCTGACCACTCACATATTCTGTCGCCAGAACACGTCCGTTCAAGTCGATAAGGCTCAACTCGCCCTCTCCGTTCACCATCAGCTCGTTGCCGTTGATGAAGGCGAAGTTCTCGCCGTTCTCTGTTGTCTCTTCCTCGATGCCGAGCGGCTTGAACACCAGACGGAAGCGGGCGCTCATGTCGTTGACGCTGGCATTGAAGGTGTAGCTGTCGTTGGCAAGGCAGTCGTAGTCGACACCGGTCATATTATCTATAAGGTGCATGT
>Ga0247611_10000320_pt1 | contig 98668 bp, 82 predicted proteins | sample 177DNAGHGhighgp2_FD_192422 | JGI IMG/M metagenome (GOLD analysis project Ga0247611, IMG submission 192422) | Sheep rumen microbial communities from Palmerston North, Manawatu-Wanganui, New Zealand - 1770 DNA GHGhigh gp2 | ecosystem: Host-associated > Mammals > Digestive system > Stomach > Rumen... | reverse complement strand
GCGTCACCAACGCCGACTTCACCCGCCTGCAAGAGCTGTTCCAGTTCAACGGCATCCCGCACTACGAGACCATCACCCCCGACTGCCGCCGCGTTCGCGATGACCTCCGCATCGACGGCTACGACAACTTCGACTACGAACTGACGAGACTGAAGGAAAGGCTGAAATAAAACCAAAATGAATATGAAGCAAACCATCATCACCATCCTGCTCGCCCTCGTGGCAGTGGCGGGACAGGGACAAATACATTATCGCCTTGAGGGTAACATCGGACATCCGGAGTTCACAGGTATTATGTTTGTGCAAGATATATTAAAACCGCAGATCATCGACACGATCGAAGTCGTGAACGGCATCATCACGCCTAAAGAAGGTGATTTGCCTGAAATGACATTGTGCAACCTAAACGATACGACGACCATCCTCGTGCAGACAGACTCTGTGCCATATACAACAAGCAAATTGTCGTTGAGCTGGTTGTTCATTGACAACGGAACAACCCGAGTGGAAGGAATGAAAGAAAACTGGTTGCAGCAGAGTGGCACACCCATCAGCGAGGAAATAGCAGCCTTCAACCAAGGCATGGACGAGACGGAGGATGAGGCGGCAGTCGTCTATGATGCCATCTCTCGTCACACGGGCGATATCTATGGCACTATCCTCCTTGTCAACGAAGGACGAATGTATTTAGATGCCGCCCGATGGATTGAACTTTACGACAAGATGATGCGCGACAATGGAGAATACATCAGCAAGACACCCTATCTCTCTGGCGATTTGAAACGGATATACGACAAGCTGAAAGCACAACCCGTGACCAGCGTCGGCAGCATGTTCGTGGACTTCGCCGTTGAGTACGAAGGCAAAACGACGAAGCTCAGCGATTATGTGGGCAGGGGGCAGTATGTGCTCGTCGATTTCTGGGCATCGTGGTGCGGTCCCTGCCGAGCCGAGATTCCCAACCTCATAGCCGCTTACAACAAGCATAAAGACCAAGGCCTGCAAGTCCTTGGCATTGCTGCATGGGACAAGCCCGAAGCTACGCTGAAAGCCATCGAGGAAGAGAATATTCCCTATCCGCAAATCATCAACTCGCAGGAGATAGCCACCGACCTCTACGGTATCAAAGGCATTCCCGAAATCATCCTCTTCGCCCCCGACGGCACAATCCTCGCCCGTGGGTTGCGCGGAGAGGGAATCGACAGAGAGCTCAAAGAGATATTCCCTGATAACAAATAAAACGAAACGAACAATGAAAAAGCAAATCATCACCATTCTGCTCGCCCTCGTCGCAGTGGCGGGGCAGGCGCAGATAAAAACGATAGTGTGGGAAGAGCCGGTAAAGGCTTATACTTGCAATCCTCTTTTCGAAATCACGAAGGTAGAACTAACGAAGCAGCAGACAAGGCTCTATGCACGTTATCGTTCTTTGCCTGAAGCATGGTTCAGCATTGCCAAAGAAAGCTACCTGCAATCGGGCGGCAAGGTTTGTCCAATCATCAGTGCCGACAGCATTAATCTTGGTGAGCGGCAAAACTTGATTGGCACCACTAAGGAGTTTGTGCTTAACTTCAAGCCACTTCCAATGAACACCAGAGAGTTCGACTTCTTGGAAGGCTTGGGCGACAACGACTTCAAGGTGTTCGGTATTCACGACAAGAATTACAATATGCCTGTCTCGCCTGTCCCTGCTGAATATCTGACCGATGATGCCGAAGATGACCAGCTGGCAGAACTGCGATACAGCAGCGAACCCACCACTGTGCATTTCAGGGCACTCAGCTATCGCAAGGGAATGAGAACAAGGATAACGCTGCAATTCGTTAATCTGAGGAATCCCGCTCAACCAACCGACGTGGAGTGCTGCATGAACGACAACGGGGAAGCAGAGATTAGTCTGCCCATTGGATTCCGCAGAAGGTTTGGGCAGACATTTCCAACATTCCATGGGGCTCGTCCAACATACTCTATCTTGCACCGGGAAAAGACGTGACCGTGCTTGTTGACATGTTGCATGATGACACCGAGGAGAACACCAAGTTTGTTGGGTTTAAGGGATACTTAGCAAAGACGGACAGATATTGAGTGGGATGACTTCGAATGCAAAGCAGCTCTCGACAAGATGCTGCTATGGAAGGAGTTAACAGGCAAGAATGTGCTTTTTAAGACCGATTTGCTCCTAACGGAAGTGACCTTCTATCGTCAGGGCTATAATGGAGTTGTCCCCAGTCCGTCCCCAGTTGTCTCCAGTTTGGTAAAAATCTGTCCCCAGCTTAACGCAACTCAATTGAAGAAGGCAGAAAAGATATTGAACTATCTGAAATCCAAGAATGGCAGTATAAAAGACTTGATGGAAGTCTCAGGTGAAAAGAACAAGAACCGCCTTCGTCAAAAGGTACTATATCCTTTGATTGGTGCTGAATTGATAGAGCAGACCATCAAGGAAACGCCCAATAGCCCAAGGCAGAGTTATACCTTAACTGAAAAGGTTAAGATGTTTTATTCTAAAATAGGTTGACACATTTAAGAACTTAATAAATATGTTAAACATTATGAGGAGATTTAGAAGATGGACTCCAAAGGAGACACGAAACGAAGTAACTTCGCGTTTTTAATCGCAAAGTTCTTGCATGAAGCAAGTATTCCTGCAGGCTGAGCGACGAAAAATGAGTGCAGAACAAAATAAACGGTTTATTTATTTTGCCTTTTGTACATGAAACGAGAGTTGGAAAGTCTGACCATTGTTTTCAGTATATATTACTCTGATAAACGTAATTTCTTTATTCTTGATGATATGGCTCCCATACCTCTTTTGAACAGTTCTGACATCTCTTTAATTGTATGCCCCGAAGAATACATTTGCATGAGCAGTTCGTCATCTTTCTTGTTCCAAAATTTGTAGGCATTGGAATGCTCTTTTTTCGTTTCATTCATAGAGTATGCCTTCTGTGGTTTCTTTTTGACAAATTCCTCTACAGCGAATGGTTTATCCGCCGGAGTACGAAGGAATTTGGTAATAGAACATAGAATAGAAATGACGTTAGGAATTTCATTTAAGGGAATCAAATAGAGCAGTTCGGGTTGGCATGGTTCACCACCAATTCCTAACATAATAAAGACAGGGATTCGTCGTACATTGGCAAATTGTTGATAAATAGCTAACTTGTCAATTGGGAATATGTCTTTGCCGATATTCTTATCAATGCGTTCCCGCCATTTACACTCCACAGCGAAAGATCCGTTTTTACATACAAATACTAAATCAGGATACCGATTATTCTCCGGACAGACCTCACCCAAAGTTTTGTCGCCTTGCCACTCCTTCAAAATGAAGTCGCTATTCTCGTGGACATGGAATAGCTCCAATACATAATCTTCGAACTCTCTCCCTTTCAGAACCTCCTCGGGCATTGTCATTGAGTGAATGCGTTGGTAAATCGACAGATACGACCGTTGCAATTGCTTGTAAATGGCATGAATACCCATGTCTTCATAAAACATTCGAAGTAACACCTTGTCCTGCGCTACCGTCCACCGCTCGTGACGCGTTCCTGTCTCAGCTGCCATCGTACAAGTTTCGTCATCAATGAGTCGTTTCACATTCTTCCGTCCTGCCAGCAAAGGAAAGATGCTGCCGTTCTTATTTACATACCCACAGACAACATGTTGCACTATAGACAACACATACTCATTCCTCAGCCTTGGAGTCACTCCTCTTCCTCTCGGTTCATTCCGTTTCAGTACTACTATCAGTATCCGTTCTTCCTGCAACGCCCTTTCAATCTGAATGTTGTTGACATCAGTAAAGCGATTCATTACGAAAAGCACGGTCGGAATCTTGCCCATGAGTAGTGCTTTCAACACTTCTGCCTCCATTTCCGTAGAATTAAAACATGCAATACAATTCTTTTCAGTCAGACTATCCGTCCATTGGAATATATGTTCATACAATGTAATCGGTGTTTGCTTTGAACAAAGAAAAAGTGTCTTTTCCCGCTCAAATAACTCTTTATTCCCGAAGGTCTTGATAATTTGCATAACAGGATGTTTTTGATTTGAATGCAAAGTTACAAAAAGATTTTTAGAATCTTACACTTTATTTTTTTGATGATGAAGATATGGCCTGAAAAAAGGAGCACCCGCGGGTGCTCCTTTTACTATGGATAAAATGCTCAAACGAGCTTATCATTGCTCTTACTCCTCCCAGTTCTCCTGCGTCTTGCGAACATAGGTCTTGTAGCGCAGCTGGGCCATCTTCTGGGCCTCGGCGAAGAGCTCCTCGGCCTCGTTGGGATAAGCCTTCTTCACAGACAGATAGCGAACCTCACCCATGAGGAAGTCGTGGAACTTGTCCCACTGCGGCTCCTTGGAGTCGAGAGAGAACGGGTTCTTGCCTTCCTCGGCCAGAGCGGGATTGTAACGCCACAGGTGCCAGTAGCCGCACTCAACGGCCTTGGCTTCCTCAGCCTGGCTCTTGCCCATACCGCCCTTGGCCTTCAGACCGTGGTTGATACAGGGAGCATAGGCGATGACGAGTGACGGTCCGGGATAGGCTTCTGCCTCGCGGATGGCCTTCAGGCACTGGGCATTGTCGGCACCCATAGCTACCTGAGCGACATAGACATAGCCGTAGGAGGTGGCAATCATGCCGAGGTCCTTCTTGCGGATGCGCTTGCCCTGGGCAGCGAACTGAGCGATGGCGCCAAGCGGAGTGGCCTTGGAAGCCTGACCGCCAGTATTGGAATAAACCTCTGTGTCGAGCACGAGGAGGTTCACATCCTCGCCACTGGCGATGACGTGGTCGAGACCGCCGTAGCCGATGTCGTAAGAAGCACCGTCGCCACCGATAATCCACTGGCTGCGCTTCACGAGATAGTGGTCGAGCGTCTGGAGTTCCTGGCAGACGGGACAGCCCTTGGCAGCGCTCTCGGCGATGAGCTCGCGCAGACGCGGAGCAATCTCCTTGGTCTTCTCGGCGTCCTCCTTATTGGCAATCCACTCCTGAGCGAGAGCCTTGTATTCGTCGCAGGTCTTGTCGCTCTCAATCATCTGCTGAAGCAGCATCGTGACGCGCTCCTTCATCTTCTTGTTACCAAGTGCCATACCCATACCGAACTCGCAGAAGTCCTCGAACAGGGAGTTGTCGAAGGCAGGACCCTGACCCTTCTCGTTGGTGGTGTAAGGTGTGGAGGGGATAGAAGCGGAATAGATGGAAGAGCAGCCCGTAGCGTTGGCAATCATCTCACGGTCGCCGAAGAGCTGGCTGATGAGCTTCACATAAGGAGTCTCACCGCAACCGGAGCATGCGCCTGAGAACTCGAACAGCGGCTGTGCGAACTGGGAGTTCTTCACATTCTGCTTGATGTCCACGAGGCTCTGCTTGGAGGGAACCTTCACGAGCTTGTCCCAGTCGGCAGCCATCTTCTTCATGTCGGCTGCATCGGGGTTGAACGGAACCATCGTGAGGGCCTTGCCGAGCTTCGGATGTCCGGGACATACGTCGGCACAGTTGCCGCAGCCGAGACAGTCGAGCACGCTGGGCTCGATGACGAAGTGCATGCCCTTCATGGCGGCAGGAGCCTTCATCTCAAGGGTCTCCAGGCCATCGAACTGAGCCAGCTCGCCGTCGGTGAGAACGAACGGACGGATGGCAGCGTGAGGACATACGAAGGCACACTTGTTACACTGGATACAGTTCTCCTTGTTCCAAGCGGGAACGAAGGCCTCGACACCGCGCTTCTCGAAGGCTGCGGTACCGTTCTGCCAAGAACCGTCAACGGTATTGTGCTTGACGAAGTCGGAAACCTTCAGCAGGTCGCCGGCCTGAGCGTTGATGGGACGAACCAGCTCCTTCACGAAGGCGGGAGCATTGTCGGCCTTCGGAGCTTCGTCGGTAAGGCTTGCCCATGCGGGGTCAACCGTCAGCTGCTTGTACTCTCCACCGCGATCCACGGCTGCATAGTTCATGTTGACAACGTCTTCACCCTTCTTACCGTAGGACTTCACGATGAATTTCTTCATCTGCTCTACGGCGAGCTCTACGGGAATGACACCCGTGATGCGGAAGAATGCAGACTGGAGGATGGTGTTGGTACGGTTGCCAAGTCCAATCTCCTGGGCAATCTTCGTAGCGTTGATGTAGTAAACGGTAATGTTGTTCTGAGCGAACAGGCGCTTCACCTTGTTGGGGATGAAGTTCACGAGCTCATCGCCCTCGAAGATGGTGTTCAGCAGGAATGTACCGTTCTTCTGCAGACCACGGGTCACATCGTACATGTGGAGGTAAGCCTGAACGTGGCAGGCCACGAAGTTAGGTGTGGTCACCAGATAGGTGGAGCGGATAGGCGTGTCGCCGAAGCGCAGGTGAGAACAGGTGAAGCCGCCGGACTTCTTAGAGTCGTAAGAGAAGTAGGCCTGGCAGTACTTGTCGGTAGAGTCGCCGATAATCTTCACGGAGTTCTTGTTGGCTCCTACGGTACCATCGGCACCCAGACCGTAGAACTTGGCCTGGAACATACCAGTTCCTCCCAATGCCATCTCTTCAACCTCGGGCAGAGAGGTGAAGGTCACGTCGTCGACGATACCAACGGTAAAGTGGTTCTTCGGCTCGGGCAGGGCGAGGTTGTTGAAAACGGAGATAATCTTGGCGGGAGTGGTGTCGGCAGAACCCAGACCATAGCGTCCGCCAACGATGAGCGGCTTGTTCTCTACATCGTAGAAGGCGCTCTTCACGTCGAGATACAGGGGCTCGCCTTCTGCACCGGGCTCCTTTGTGCGGTCGAGCACGGCGATGCGCTTGGCTGTCTTGGGAACGGCAGCCAGCAGGTGCTTCACGCTGAACGGACGATAGAGGTGGACAGCCACCATACCGACCTTCTCGCCCTGAGCGGTGAGATAGTCGATGGCTTCGCGGGCTGCTTCCGTAGCTGAACCCATGAGGATGATGATGCGGTCGGCATCCTTGGCTCCGTAGTAGTCGAAGAGATGATACTCACGGCCTGTGATCTCGCTCACCTTCTGCATGTAGTACTCAACGACCTCGGGCACCTTGTCGTAGGCTGCGTTGCAAGCCTCACGATGGGTGAAGAAGGTTTCGGGGTTCTCGGCAGTACCGCGGGTCATTGGACGCTCAGGAGAGAGGGCACGGTCGCGGAAGCGCTTCACGTCGGCGGGATCAACGAGCTTGGCAACCTCCTCCTGGTCCATTACCTCAATCTTATGATACTCGTGAGAGGTGCGGAAGCCGTCGAAGAAGTTCACAAAGGGAATCTCTGTCTTCAGCGTTGCCAGATGAGGAACGGCGGTGAGGTCCATCACCTCCTGTACAGAACCGGAACAGAACATAGCGAAGCCGGTCTGACGGCATGCCATCACGTCCTGATGATCACCGAAGATACAGAGGGAGTGGCTGGCCAGCGTACGGGCAGAAACGTCGAATACGCAGGGAAGCATCTCTCCGGCAATCTTGTACATGTTGGGAATCATCAGGAGCAGACCCTGAGATGCGGTGAACGTGGTGGTGAGAGCACCTGCCTGCAATGAACCATGCAGGGCACCTGCAGCACCTCCTTCAGACTGCATCTCCTGAACAGAGACGTTCTGGCCCCACAGGTTCTTACGACCGCGGGCAGCCCACTCGTCAACATGCTCCGCCATAGGCGAAGACGGGGTGATGGGGTAGATAGCAGCTACCTCTGAGAACATATAGCTCACATGAGCCGCAGCCTCGTTACCATCACAAGTGATAAATTTCTTTTCTTTTGCCATTTCTTAATGATATTAAAAGATTAAACTTATATATTTCAGATATGTAACATTTCTTCTAATACAGGAATCCCAGAAGCCAAAGCGGAATCTGGTTGTCCTTGCCTACTTCCGTGTTGTAGCGTGCGTAGAATACATCGGGTGACAGCCGCCTCTTTTGTTCGCTTTTCGCATCACAGATGCGGAACTTCCGATTGCCGTCCACCACATAGGTCTGGTCTTTGCCGGCCTGATTGACCGTATGGTCTTTCCATAGCGAGTTGACAAAGAATGTCTCCATCGCGTCCTGCTTCTCCACATGGATGGGATAGATGGCATAGAGCAGGTTGGAGTTGTGGAGCATCACCTTCGAGGGCTTCTTTGGGAAGTCCTCGCCAACGGGATAGATGATGTTAATGAGGCGTGCGTCGGCCAGATACTTGATGTAGTTCATGACCGTGGCGCGGCTGGTCTCTATGTCGTTGGCCAGCTGGGATATGTTGGGGGCCTTGGGACCCGCCTCTGCCAATTCGTAGAAAAGCTTCTTGATTTTCGTGAGATATTTCAGGTCTATCTGCTTGATAAGCAGGATGTCCACCTCTGTCATCATGTTCATTGTCTTCAGCAGGTTCTCTGAAAAGTTGCGCTGCTCCAGAAAGAAAGGATAGAAGCCATGATGGATATAGTCCTGAAAATAGAGTTGGGGGCGTACCTTGGGAAGAATTTCCTTGATGATACGCTCGTGGTTGTCCAGGATGTCGTCAAGAGTGTAGGAGTGGAACTGGTTGCCGGTCTTGAGATTGATGAACTCGCGGAAAGAGAATCCACGCAGGTTGTACGACTTCACGATACCATTAAGCTCCGGGTTTTCTTCCTTCAGTCTCATCACGCTTGAGCCTGTGAAGACGATTTTCAGTGTAGGGTAGAGGTCGTAGCAGCGTCGGAGCTCTCTGCTCCAGTTGGGCTGCTTGAACACCTGGTCGATGAGCAGGACGCGTCCCCCCTCCTTCACGAACTTGCCGGCAAAGTCGGCAATGCCCTGACGCTGGAAATAGAAATTGTTCATGTTTACATACAGACACCGCCTGTCGTTCACATCGAACTTCTCTTTTGCTATTTGAAGCAGGAAGGTGGTCTTTCCTACACCCCGTGTGCCCTTGATGCCAATCAGTCTGTCGTCCCAGTTAATCTCATCCATGAGATTTCTGCGGACGGGAGCACTGACATGATTGACAAGATATGAATGGGTGCGAAAGAATGCTTCCATGTGTTCAAATAGATATTGTTTTCTAAATCCTTGCAAAGATAGTGTTTATTTTGTGAATTGCAAAGTGTAGTTTGCAAAATATTCATATTTTAGTATTTTTTTTCTATTTATCATCGGTTTTGAAATAAATTGAACTACTTTTGTAGCATGAAACAGATGGAACATAGACGACTGCATATCTTTAATCCGGAGCACGACCTTGCTTTGGCTGCCAACCTGAAGCGTTTTACGCCGCCGAGGGTTGCCGCCAGACTGAGAAAGGATATCGACTTCCTTCCTGCGATATGGGCGGAAAACGATGACCTTGTCTTAGTTGAGGATGTTGGCTATGCAGAAAAATGTGTTAAAGAACTCAGCTTGTATAATGCTGATTTCCAGTTTGTTTCAGAAGAATGTCTAAAGAATTGCAATAATAAAGATAAACTCGTTGTTGAACCTTGGGGCTGGGATCTCTCTTTGTTGGAACAACTGGACAGAATAGGGCGCGAGCTGCTTTGTTATCCCACGGAACAGGATGTCGCCAAACTTCGTCTGATGAGCAGCCGCGCGTGGTGTGCCCATCGTGTTCTTCCGCTTGTTGAAGCACTTGACAGGCGACTGGTAGGAGAGGCTTTTGTCACGTCTGAGGTGGAGGAGGCGGATCGTCTGGTCAACGCTTTGGGCAGGTGTGTACTGAAGTCGCCTTGGAGCTGTAGTGGCAGGGGAGTGAAGTATGTGCTTTCTGCTGATGACTGGAGTCGCCATCAGCCGTGGGTCAGGCAAACGCTGCAGAGGCAGGGAAGCGTGACGATAGAACCTTATTATAATAAAGTGCTGGACTTTGCCATGGAATTTCTCGCAGATGCAGAGGGGAAAGTGCGCTACGAGGGGCTTTCTGTGTTCTCTGCAATCCATGGGAACTATCAGGGAAATATGGTCACTTTTGAGGAGGCGAAGCGTGAGCAGCTTGGCCGATACATTCCGTTGGAACTTTTAGATACTGTCAGTGAGGGTCTTTCCTCCATTCTCGGGGAGGCTTTACAAAGTGGCTATGAGGGACCGCTGGGTGTTGACATGATGGTGGTAGAGCAGGAGAGCGGCTTCGTGGTTCATCCGTGTGTGGAGGTGAATCTGCGTCGGACGATGGGACATGTGGCCCTCGCTCTGTGGGAGAAAATGGGACAGAAAGTACACTTCTTCCAGATACAGACACCCAAGGCTGCTGATGAAAGAGTGAAGATGAAGTTTTTTTGAAAAAACATCGTGAAAAGTTTGGTGGTTTCAAAAAATGTCCTTACCTTTGCACCCGCAATTCAGCAAGTGTGCTGGATAGGCAATAAAAATCGTTGCACCCGTAGCTCAGTTGGTAGAGCACCTGACTCTTAATCAGGGTGTCCAGGGTTCGAGCCCCTGCGGGTGTACTAAGGAGAAGTTTTTGATGACTTCTCCTTTTTTGTTGTCATAAATTTGGCTGAATGGATTTTGTTTTGTAATTTTGTCACGCAATTGGGATATTATTTATTTAATTTGTCAAATATGAAAAAGTACAATTTCAATGCAGGCCCCTCAATGCTTCCGCGCGAGGTGATTGAGAACACAGCCAAGCAAATCCTTGATTTTAATGGTAGCGGACTTTCTCTGATGGAGATTAGTCATCGTACGAAAGACTTCCAGGCCGTCATCGACGAGGCAATGGATCTTATCAAAGAACTGCTTCAGGTGCCTGAGGGATACACGGTCGTCTTCCTGGGCGGCGGTGCCTCGCTTCAGTTTATGCAGGTTCCTTGCAATTTCCTCATCAAGAAGGCTGCCTATCTGAATACAGGTGTATGGGCAAAGAAGGCCATGAAGGAAGCCAAACATTTTGGTGAGGTCGTGGAGGTAGCATCAAGTGCTGATGCCAATTATACCTTTATTCCCAAAGGATGGGAAGTGCCGGCTGATGCTGACTACCTGCATATCACTACCAATAACACCATCTATGGTACGGAAATCCGCAAGGACCTTGACGTGAAGGTTCCCCTGATTGCTGATATGTCTTCCGATATCTTCTCCCGTCCTGTTGATGTTTCCAAGTATGACTGCATCTATGCTGGTGCTCAGAAGAACCTGGCAATGGCAGGCGTGACGGTCATCATCGTGAAGGATGAGAAACTGGGCAAGGCTCCTCGTGAGATTCCCACGATGCTCGACTACCGCACACATGTTGACAAGGGCTCGATGTTCAACACTCCTCCTGTTGTTCCTATCTACAGCGCGCTTGAGAACCTTCGCTGGATTAAGAAGCAGGGTGGCGTAGAGGCTATGGACAAGTTGGCTCAGCAGCGTGCAGAGATTGTCTATGGCGAGATTGACCGCAACAAGCTCTTCCGCGGAACTGTTGCCGAAGAAGACCGCTCGCTGATGAACATCTGCTTCGTGATGAACGACGAATATGCGGAATTGGAGAAGCCTTTCATGGAGTTTGCTACGGAGCGCGGTATGGTTGGTATCAAGGGACACCGTTCTGTCGGCGGCTTCCGTGCCAGCTGCTACAATGCTCAGACCATCGAGGGTGTTAACGCACTCGTTGCCTGCATGAAGGAGTTTGAAGCTAATCACTAATTGATAATTGATAATTATGAAAGTATTAGTTGCAACAGAGAAACCGTTTGCTGCTGCTGCCGTGAATGGTATCAGGGCAGAGATAGAGGCAGCAGGAAATGAATTGGTACTTCTCGAAAAATACACAGAGAAGGCGCAGCTGCTCAATGCTGTGAAGGATGCCGATGCAATGATTATTCGTTCAGACAAAGTGGACGCAGAGGTTCTGGATGCTGCCAAACAGTTGAAGATTGTGGTGCGTGCAGGTGCAGGCTATGACAATATCGACTTGGCTGCTGCCACTGCCCATAATGTGGTGGCAGAGAACACACCTGGACAGAATGCCAATGCTGTGGCCGAACTGGTGTTCGGACTGCTGGTGATGGCTGTCCGCGGCTTCTATAGCGGAAAAGCAGGCTCAGAGCTGCTGGGCAAGAAGCTGGGCATTCTTGCATTTGGTAATGTGGGACGCAATGTGGCCCGTATTGCCAAAGGCTTTGGAATGGAGGTTTATGCCTATGATGCCTTCTGTCCTGCAGAGGTCATTGAGAAGGCTGGCGTACACGCCGTTGCCAATCAAGATGCTCTCTTTGAGACTTGCGATGTCGTTTCTCTCCATATTCCTGCTACGGCTGAAACAAAACAGAGCATCGACTATGCACTGGTTGGCAAGCTGAAGAAGGGTGGGGTGCTGGTCAACACAGCCCGTAAGGAGGTCATCAACGAGCCTGAACTGCTCAAGCTCATGCAGGAACGTGAGGACTTGAAGTATGTCACAGACATCATGCCCGATGCCAACGATGAGTTCCTGAAATTCGAGGGACGCTATTTTTCCACGCCGAAGAAGATGGGTGCGCAGACAGCAGAGGCGAACATTAACGCCGGCATTGCAGCAGCCAAGCAGATCAATGCGTTCTTCAAGGATGGAGACACAAGGTTTCAGGTTAACAGGTAAATAAGGAAATATGGCAATCGTAAAACCTTTCAAAGGTGTTCGTCCCCCCAAGCAGTATGTAGAGCAGGTGGAGAGCCGCCCTTATGATGTGCTCGACTCAGAAGAGGCTCGCGCAGAAGCTGGTGACAATGAAAAAAGTCTTTACCATATCATCAAGCCGGAAATAGACTTCCCCGTAGGCACTAGCGAGTATGATCCTCGTGTCTATGAGAAGGCCGCAGAGAACTTCCAGAAGTTCCAGGAAAAGGGATGGCTGGTTCAGGACAAGGACGACCATTACTACATCTATGCCCAGACGATGAACGGCAAGACACAATATGGTCTGGTCATTGGGGCTTATGTGGATGACTATATGAATGGTGTCATCAAGAAGCATGAGCTGACACGCCGCGACAAGGAAGAAGATCGCATGAAGCATGTCAGGGTGAACAATGCCAACATCGAACCCGTCTTCTTTGCATATCCTGATAACAAGGTTCTTGACAGCTTGCTTATGCGCTATGCCCAGACGGAACCGGAGTACGACTTCGTTGCTCCAATTGACGGCTTTCGCCATCAGTTCTGGATTATTTCCGACGAAGCTGACATCCAAACCATTACAGAGGAGTTTCGCAAGATGCCCAGCCTCTATATTGCCGACGGTCACCATCGCTCGGCGGCGGCAGCACTTGTGGGCGCAGAGAAGCAGCGGCAGAATCCCGCTCATCGCGGTGATGAGGAATACAACTATTTCATGGCTGTAGCTTTTCAGGCTTCTCAGCTCACCATTCTCGACTATAACCGAGTTGTGAAGGATCTCAATGGCTTGAGTTCGCAAGAGTTCCTCGATGCCCTCGCACGGAACTTCGTGGTGGAGAGGAAGGGCGCAGATATCTATAAGCCGGCACGTCTGCATGAGTTTTCACTCTATCTGGACGGAGAGTGGTATAGTCTTGTGGCCAAGGAGGGAACTTTCGACAACAATGATCCTATTGGTGTGCTCGATGTTGATATCTCCAGCCGTCTCATTCTTGATGAGATCCTGCAGATTGGCGACCTCCGCTCCAGTCAGCGTATAGACTTCGTGGGAGGCTTGCGCGGACTCGGAGAGCTGAAGCGCAGGGTAGATAGTGGCGAGATGCGCATGGCACTGGCACTCTATCCCGTTTCCATGCAGCAGATTATGGACATCGCAGATAGTGGAAAGATCATGCCACCCAAGGCTACATGGTTTGAGCCGAAGTTGCGTTCAGGTTTGGTCATTCATAAATTAGCTTAGGATATCCTATGCATTCCTAGGTTTTCCTAGAATAATATGACTGACGAGTTCAAGACCATCAAAGGTAAAAGCGAAGGATTTTATTCCGAGAAACGGAGTAAATTCTTCGCTTTTGCACATCATGTGGAGACTGTCGATGAGGTGAAGGAACTGCTTGAGGATTATCGCAAGAAGTACTACGACGCACGCCACGTCTGCTATGCCTACATGTTGGGGGCTGCGCGTCAGGAGTTTCGTGCCAACGATGACGGCGAGCCTTCCAGTACAGCAGGCAAGCCTATTCTCGGACAGATCAATTCTCATGAGCTTACGGATGTGCTGATTGTAGTCGTGCGCTACTACGGAGGAGTGAACTTAGGCACCAGCGGACTGATTGTTGCCTATCGGGAAGCGGCTGCTGATGCCCTTTCCCATGCAACCATAGAGACACGACAGCTTGAAGAACAGGTGGTTTTCTCCTTTGCTTATCCCATGATGAACAGCGTCATGCGTGTCGTGAAGGAAATGCAGCCGCGTGTTCTCGCGCAGAACTACGACAACACTTGCTCTATCACGCTCTCCATCCGCCAGAGTGAGGCAGAAGAGCTTCGACAACGGTTACAAAAGCTTTCTTTTTAAATGTGAGTTGATATGAGAATTAAAAAAATACCGTTTTTCTTGGAGAATAAGAAAAATATCGTTACTTTTGCATTCGCTAAAGCAATATGGGCAAAACCAACTCTTTGGCACTCACAGAACAGGAAGGTTGGCAGAGTGATCGATCGCGCTGGACTCGAAATCCGGTATACCCTTCTGGGTATCGGGGGTTTGAATCCCTCACCTTCCGCAACATGGAGAGGGAAGTGCAGTCAGAGGTGCTTCCCTTAAATGTTATAAAATCATGCTACTATCACTTTAAAAACTACTACAGACATGAAATCCCAAGACAATCAACAACACTTCGAGAAGCCTGACTTCTGGCCAGTTCTCGTTGCATCAGGAATTTTCCTCTTTGCTCTTTTCTTGCTTTTCTATGCCGAACGAGGTACCGTTCATATGAAGAAAGCTTCCGCCTACATGATGTCGAACTTTGTGCAGCTTACTGATACGTCAAAGCTACTTCCGGAGAACGACAATAAGATGGTTTATTTCAAAGCATATGAGCAGACAGATGAAGAAATCTTTGACTCTCTGTATGGTGTCGGCGGCCGCTATCTGTCCATAGTCCGTTTTGTAGAGTACTATCAATGGATAGAGATTGCTACAACGGAGAAAATCAAATATGGAAAAGAGGTTGAAGAAAGAACAGAATACAGTTACAGCAAAGGTTGGTCGAAGACCCCCGTCAACTCCAATGAGTTCTACGATAAGAAGTTCCATGAGAACATCGCACCACTTGTCATTAAGTCGAAAAAAACGGCGGCCAAGAATATCAAAATGGGACCTTATTTTTTGGGAGACTATATTAGGAAGAAAGTTGCCGATATGACGTCGAGGACTTTGAATCATGGATTGGATATGGCTGCTGCCCAGAAACCGCTTGAGAATTCTTCCGTTAAGCTGAAGGTTCACTTGCTTAGCAAGGAAATCTACTATGGAAATGACCCTGCCAGTCCAGAGATCGGTGATGTCAGAGTGTCATTCAAAATTGCCGTACCTGATACCATGTATATTCTGGCAAAGACAGAGAAAGACAAACTGGAGCCTCATTATGTCAGTGCCCTTGATGAACATATCTTCCATTTGTCCTCCGAAGAATTCGACCCGAACTACTATTTGAAGTATGATGAAGAGGGAGCCGACTGGCTGGTCATTGTTATCCGTGTTATTTTCTGGCTGCTCATCGTCTGGGCTACCCATTACCTGAAGGGGTATGTTGTCTCTCCCATGCGTAGAATGCCTCTCATCAAGAAAATTCTCCCCAAGGAAGACAACAAGTTGACGCTATGGGCCGCAGGCACATATCTCTCTATTGCCTTCATGATTATCAGCTATTTTGTAGCAAGAATGTAATTTTTCGTACGACAAGATAATATGAAAAGGAAAAGGGCGTTTCATAGTGAAACGCCCTTTATCTGGTAGAAGAAGAGAGGTACCTAGCAGAGTCGAACTGCTCTACACGGTTTTGCAGACCGTTACCTAACCGATCGGCCAAGGTACCATTTCTTTTTTGTGGGTGCAAAGTTAAGACATTTATTTTGTTTATCCAAATTTTCACCTTGTTTTTTTCGTATTTCTTTCAATGCACATCCTTCGCATCCGTAACAGGGGTCATTGATGTGCAGAAAGATCAGATAGGCTCGATAACAAGCATAGCAGAGGGAAAGTCCCACTGCTATGCCGATTACTATATACTGCCAGTTGCCCATGCTTAATAGGCAAAGAGCGGATAGTTCTTCATGGTCTCGTTGACGCGTTGGCGAACACTGTCGATGACGGCAGGATTCTCTGGATCATTGAGCACCTCCTCTATAAGGGCAGCAATGAGTAGCATGAGGTCTTCCTTTGCTCCGCGCGTCGTGATGGCGGGAGTGCCAAGGCGTATGCCGGAGGTTTGGAAGGCGGAGCGAGAGTCGAAGGGCACCATATTCTTGTTGACGGTGATGTCGGCAGCAACAAGGGCGTTCTCTGCCACCTTGCCTGTCAGTTCAGGATATTTTGAGCGTAGGTCAACGAGCATGGAGTGGTTGTCCGTGCCTCCGCTGACAATCGTAAAGCCACGCTTGGTGAGTTCGTCGGCAAGTACGCGCGCGTTCTTCTGCACCTGCTGAGCCCACTCCTTGAATTCTGGCTGCAGGGCTTCGCCGAAGGCTACGGCTTTGGCAGCAATGACATGTTCAAGAGGACCACCCTGCTGACCGGGGAAGACGGCGGAGTTGAGCAGTTGGGACATCATCTTCACCTGTCCCTTCGGAGTGGTGACCCCCCATGGGTTCTCGAAGTCCTTACCCATAAGAATGATACCTCCGCGAGGACCGCGCAGGGTCTTGTGGGTAGTGGAGGTGACGATATGGGCATATTTCACGGGATTATCAAGCAAACCAGCTGCAATGAGACCTGCGGGGTGGGCCATGTCAATCATCAAGAGTGCTCCAACCTTGTCGGCAATCTCACGCATACGCTTGTAGTCCCATTCGCGACTGTAGGCAGAGCCGCCACCGATGATGAGCTTGGGTTTGTGTTCAAGGGCCAGGCGTTCCATCTCATCGTAGTCCACACGGCCTGTCTCTGGTGAGAGGTTGTAGCCAACGGGCTTGTAGAGGATGCCGCTAGTGTTGACGAGTGAGCCGTGAGAGAGGTGTCCGCCGTGGGCGAGGTTGAGACCCATAAATGTGTCGCCAGGTTGTAGTACGGCGAGCAGTACGGCAGCATTGGCCTGAGCTCCGGAGTGGGGCTGCACATTGGCATATTCGGCTCCAAAGAGCTTGCACACGCGGTCGATGGCCAGTTGCTCAACCTGGTCAACGACCTGACAACCGCCGTAGTAGCGCTTGCCGGGATAGCCTTCTGCATACTTGTTTGTCAGATAGCTACCCATGGCTTCCATTACCTGGTCGCTGACGAAGTTTTCACTGGCAATCAGCTCAATGCCTCTTAGTTGGCGCTGATGCTCTTTTTCAATTAAGTCGAAGATTTGCTGATCTCTGTTCATGTTTTTATGTTTGAAGTTTGATGTATTGACGTATGATTTGATTAGCAGAGCTTGACCTTGTTCATGTCTTGCTCTTTCTCGCAATAGTGACACTTGCAGATACGGTTCTCCTTGTCGATGACGTGGAAAATAGTAGTGACAGGTTCATTGTTGGTAATGCAGACGGGATTGTTGCACTTGACGATACCACGCAGCTCATCAGGCGTTTCCACGGTTTTCTTCTCCACTACATCGTAGTGATCGATGATGTTAAGAACAGCCTTCGGAGCCACTACGGAAAGCCTGGAAATTTCCTCATCGGTGAAGAACTTGTCGGAAACCTTGATGATGCCTTTCTTTCCCACTTTCTCTGATTCATAGTTGTTGCCGATGGTGACGGGCTTCTGTAGGTCAAAGACCCCTAAGAGTGCTGCCACCTGATAGGTCTTGTCTGCGGGAATATGGTCGATGACGGTGCCTTTCTCAATGGCAGCGACAAATAGTTCCTTGTTGTTCATGCGTTATGGAATGATGGTTTTGTCATTTCTAATTTCCTCAAGTGAGATTCCCAGCACATAGCAGAAGATGGCCTCGCGTGCATAAAGTCCGTTCTGAGCCTGCTGAATATAGTAGGCATGTGGATTGTCATCGACATCGTAGGCAATTTCGTTGACGCGGGGTAGGGGATGCAGTATGCGCATGTTTGGACGCACGTTGGAAAGCATTTCGTTGCGGAGGATATAGACATCCTTCACGCGCTCATATTCCATCAGGTCGGAGAAACGTTCCTTTTGCACGCGCGTCATATAAATAATGTCGGCATCGGAGATGACTTTATCGTTGAAGGCGGTGTGCTCCTGAAACTTAATGCCATTTTGCTTGCAATAGAGTTTGTATTCATTGGGCATGGCCAGCTCCTTGGGTGCCACGAAATGGAATGTCGGATTAAAGTGACGCATGGCGGTAATGAGTGAGTGGACGGTACGTCCGTATTTCAAGTCGCCTACAAGGTAGATGTTGAGATCCTCAAGCGTACCCTGCGTCTTGTAGATGGAGTAGAGGTCAAGAAGACATTGTGAAGGGTGCTCATGGGCGCCGTCTCCTGCATTGATGATAGGAACAGGAGCCACCTCGGAGGCATAGCGCGCGGCACCTTCCAGCGTGTGGCGCATGGCAATGGCGTCGGCATAGTTGCTTACCATCAGGATAGTGTCTTTCAGCGTCTCTCCTTTGCTGACGCTTGAAGCCTTGGCATCGCTGAAACCAATGACACTGGCACCCAGACGATGGGCGGCAGTTTCAAAACTAAGTCGTGTGCGTGTGGAAGGATCAAAGAAGAGCGTAGCAATGACTCTGCCCTTGAGCAGTTCGCGGTTGGGATGTTTCTCGAATTCCTCCGCTATTTCCATGAGGTGCATAATCATCTCCTTGGAAAAGTCGCGGATGGTGACAAAATTATGTTTCTGCATCTCTTGTGTTGTATGCTTTGTTTCGTTTTCGAGTGCGAAGTTAATCATATTTTTTCATTAAATAGCTTTATTTCAAAAGAAAATTGTATTTTTGCAGCGATTTATTGAAAATAATATGAGAAAGGCATTCATTCATATCCTTTGGTCATTGCTCGTCATCGGCATTATAGCGGTAGCGTTGGCATTTGTCGCCATTTGGAACGGCTTGATTGGCTATATGCCTCCCGTAGAAGATCTGCAGAATCCTATCAGCAGATATGCTACACAAATCTATTCGGCTGATGGAAAGGTGATTGGCACTTGGAACTATAATCGCGAGAATCGTATCTGCGTAAGCTATGATGAACTCTCTCCTCATCTTGTCAAGGCGTTGGTAGCTACGGAAGATGAACGCTTCTATAGTCATTCGGGAGTGGACTTCATTGCCCTTGCGCGCGCCATTGTCAAAAGAGGACTCCTTGGTCAAGCAAGTGCTGGAGGTGGATCCACCATCACCCAGCAGTTGGCTAAACAGCTTTATTCCGAGACGGCTCATAGCACGCTTGAGCGACTTTTGCAGAAGCCCATAGAGTGGGTGATAGCCGTCAAGCTTGAGCGCAACTATACAAAAGAGGAAATCATTGCTCTTTATCTCAACTACTTTGACTTCCTCCACAATGCTGTCGGTATCAAGACGGCTTCCAATACCTATTTCAACAAGGAGCCGAAAGACCTGACCATTACGGAAGCCGCCACGTTGATAGGACTTTGCAAGAACCCCTCTCTCTACAATCCCGTCCGTTATCCTGACCGTGCACGCCAGCGCCGTAACGTTGTGCTTGCACAGATGGAGAAGGAAGACATGATTTCCAGGGCAGAATATAACGAACTTAGTGACCAGCCCTTGGTGTTGAACTTCCATCGCACAGACCATAAAGAGGGCACGGCCACTTATTTCCGTGAGTTCCTCCGCCAGTATATGATGGCGGCCAAGCCCAGCCGCTCCAATTATCCGGAGTGGAACCAAAACCAGTTCTTCTTCGACTCCTTGGCGTGGGTGAGCGATCCGCTCTATGGCTGGTGCAACAAGAACTTCAAGAAAGACGGAAGCAGCTATAATATCTATTCCGATGGTCTGAAGGTATATACCACGATTGATAGCCGCATGCAGCACTATGCGGAGGATGCCGCCTATCAGCATGTTGCCAAATACCTCCAGCCGGAGTTCAATAAGGCGAATCGTCACAAGCCCAATGCTCCTTTCTCCAATGCCCTCACACATAAGCAGGTTGATGATATTATGTCGCACTCCATGCGACAGAGCGATCGCTACAGGGCGATGAAAGCCAGCGGAGCAAGCGAGGAGGAAATTCACAAGGCTTTTCAAAAACGTATTCCAATGACCATCTTCACCTATCATGGTGACGTTGATACTGTGATGAGCCCTATGGATTCCATCCGCTACTACAAGTCGTTCTTACGCACGGGCTTCATGAGTATGGAACCGCAGACAGGACATGTGAAAGCCTATGTCGGAGGACTGAACTATAAGCATTTCATGTACGACATGGTTATGGGCGGACGCAGACAGGTGGGTTCAACCATCAAGCCCTATCTTTATGCGTTGGCCATGGAGAACGGCTTCTCGCCTTGTGACCTTGCTCCCAACGTGCAGCAGACCTATATAGTGGCGGGCCAGGAATGGACTCCCCGTAATGGAAGTCGGGCGCGCTATGGTGAGATGGTGACGCTGAAATGGGGACTTGCACAGTCCAACAACTGGATATCGGCATGGCTGATGAGTCAGCTCAATCCTCATCAGTTCGTTGGTATGCTCCATAGCTTCGGCATCCACAATCCCGACATCCATCCTTCCATGTCGCTCTGTCTGGGACCTTGTGACGTGTCGGTAGGAGAAATGGTAAGCGCCTATACAACCTTTGCCAATCATGGCATTCGCACGGCTCCGATGTTTGTTACCAAGATTGAGGATAACGAGGGAAATGTCATCGCAACCTTCCAGCCTCGCATGAATGAGGTTATCAGCGATGAGAGTGCCAACAAGATGATTATCCTGCTGAAGGGTGTCGTTGATAGCGGTACCGCAGGAAGACTCAGGTATAAATATAATCTTGAGGGTGAGATATGTGGAAAGACCGGTACTACCAACCGCAACTCTGACGCATGGTTTGTAGGCTTTACGCCGGAACTTGTTTCCGGATGCTGGGTGGGAGGTGATGATCGCGACATACATTTCGACAACATGTCGATGGGACAGGGTGCAACGATGGCTTTGCCCATCTGGGCCTACTATATGAAGAAGGTCTATGCCGACAAAACCCTGGGCTATAGTTCAAAATCAACCTTCAGCATGCCGGAAGGATTTGACCCTTGTGGCGCACAAAACTCGCCTGATCAGGTTGTTGACACAGGATTCGAGTTTGATGAAATCTTCGAATGATTTTCCAGAACCCCATCAAAAGAATAAAGGAGTAAAAGGATGGCCATCCTTTTACTCCTTTACTCTTAACTCCCTGCGCTCGGCGCGAAGCGACGCTTTCGTAGCTTAGCGGAGAAAGAACTCCTTGTACTCCTTGTACTCCTTGTACTCCTTGAACTCCTTGAACTCCCTGTATTAAAACTTGAAGTCCAGCTCTACGTCAACAAGGTTGTGGTTCTTGTGGTTGGAACGGACGTTGACCAGCGCATATTCCACGTTCAACTGAAGGTTCTTCGTGAACACATAGTCGGCACCAATCTCATAGTACGTCTTGCTGCTTTCCCACTCCTTCTCTTCGCGATATACGTCGTAGCGTGCCTTGGCGTGGAGCTTGTTCTTGATAATCGGCGCAATACAAAGTGCATAGAAACCGTCGGCCTTATCACCCTTGTCAAGGTTGGAGCCGAAACCCTGGCTGTGGATATACTCTGAACGGAAAGTCCAATCATTCTGGGCATATTCTGCACTCAGCGCATAACGGTTCTTGGCATAGCTGGAATTAGCGGCAGTCTTAGTTTTCTTCTCCATTACAGGATTGCCGGCTGCATCGAGCACGGGGGCACCAGTTGCATCCAGTTGGGCCTCCCATGCAGTATAAGTAGGAGCCATCTTTCTGCTGCCAGTCCATCCGAAAGCACCGATACGCATGCCCTTGATAGGCATTACCCAGATACCGCCGATGATGTCCTTGCGGTTGTCAGCATCTTTCTTGTTGATGCCTTCACCATTGAACACACCTACCTGATAGTGAAGGAGTTCGCGTCCTGTGGCATCCTTGATGAGATCGCCCTGCAACTGCACGCCGATGTCGCGGCCGTTGGAGGCATGTTCACCAGTACGGTCAGAGAAACCTGCCAGCTTAGATACGTTCTGTGAGTAGCTCATGAATCCCTGTGTGATAGGATGCATGGGGTTCTCAAAGGTGAAGGGACGCTTGAACTGACCAGCCTTGATGCGGGCGAACTTGAATTTCTGCCACTCGGCAAAGAGGTCAACCAGACGGGGTGAGCTGCCCAGCGTGCTGGTGTTACCGTTAATCTGCATCTGTACTTTCCAGTACCAGTCATTGGCAATGTGGCCGTCAAGAGCCAGACGGGCCAGACGAAGGTTAAACTCGTTGTGCTTTTTCCCTTCCTCGTCTTCTCCCTGATACTGTAACATGCCGTATCCGCTGAAGTTAATGTTGTTGACCCATGTGGGCATTTTGATGACTGTTAGCTTTTTTTCGCTTTCCTGTGCACAGACTGTGAGCGTTGTCACAGCCATGAGTGCCATTAATAAATACTTTCTCATATTGTTATAAGTTGTTATGTTTTTTTGTAAGCAATACCACGTTCTCAACATGTGGCGTATGGGGGAACATATCCACGGGCTGCACAATGCGGAGCTCATAGTCGGCGGTAAGCACTTCCAGGTCGCGTGCTTGTGTGGCAGGGTTACAGCTGACGTAGACAATGCGTTGGGGTGCGGCGCGCAGGATGGTCTTCACTACATCTGGATGCATGCCTGCACGGGGCGGGTCGGTGATGATGACATCGGGACGCCCGTGATGAGCAATGAACTCATCATTGAGAATGTCCTTCATGTCGCCGGCATAGAAGAGCGTGTTCTCAATCTTGTTGAGGTCTGCGTTCACCTTCGCGTCTTCAATGGCTTCAGGCACATATTCGATGCCGATTACCTGCTTGGCCTGACGCGCTACAAAGTTGGCAATGGTGCCCGTACCTGTATATAGGTCATAGACCAATGAATCCTTGTTGATGGATGCCAGTTCTCTGACAATACTATAGAGGTGGTAAGCCTGCTCCGTGTTGGTCTGGTAGAATGACTTCGGACCGACTTTGAAGCGCAGCTCTTCCATCTGTTCAATAATGTAGTCCTTGCCTTTGAACACGTTGACGGGCAGGTCGCCAAAGGTGTCGTTGCACTTCTGGTTGTCAACCCATAGCAGCGAGGTGATCTGGGGGAAGGTGTCGCCGACGTGTTGCAGCAGATCCATCACTTCCGCCTGGGTCTTTTGGAGGGTGCTTTCCTCTGTGTGGTCAAGGTGTACCTGTACGATGACCATCCACTCTCCGCTATTGGAGTTGCGTAGGATGACATCGCGGAGCAAGCCTACCTGTTCGCGCAGGTCGAAGAAGGTAAGCCCCTTTTCCGTAGCGTAGCGCAGTATCTCGTTGCGAATCTCGTTCTGGAGATTGTCCATCAGGTGACATTGCTCAATGGGCAATATCTTGTCGAAGGCTCCTGTAATATGGAATCCCAAAGCCGGCGTGTTCTTGGCGTTGCTGAAAGTCTCTGCGGCATCTTTCTCCATGTGTTCCAGTTCCTCGCGCGTCAGGTAGCGTTTGTTGGAGGCTCCGAAGTCCAGCTTGTTGCGATACTCAAATTGCTTCACGCTTCCCATGATGGGACGGAAGGTCAGCCTGCCGTCTTCTGTCGTATTGCCAGGCTGGGGTAGGGCGAGATGTCCGATGCGTGTCAGCTGGTCGAACACCTGTTGCTGCTTGTAGCGTATCTGTTCCTCATAGGGAAGGTTCTGCCATTTGCAGCCTCCGCAGATACCGAAATGCTTGCAACGGGGTTGGGTGCGCACATCGCTATACTTGCGGAAGTTGACGACTTCCGCCTCTGCATAATTGTGTTTCTTGCGCTTTATCTGGAGGTCCACCACATCGCCAGGCACACACCAGGGAACGAAGACCACCATTGGCGGGTCGCCCACTCTGACCAATGACTTTCCTTCGGCAGCCACGTCAGTAATCGTGATGTTCTCGAGTATGGGGTAGGGCTTTCTGCGTCTTGTCATATATAAATATGTTATAGTGTTCGGGAATGACCTCGGGCGTCAGTTCTTGAGCAACTCCCGTGCATTGCTGATGGCGGCCTCGGTGATGTCCGACCCGCTGAGCATTTGTGCAATCTCCTTGATGCGCTCCTCCTCGTTGAGCAAGGTCATCGTGGTGCGTGTGCCGCTGCTGGTTTCTTCTTTGGTAACACGGTAGTGGCTGCTTCCGAGGGCAGCAATCTGGGGCAGGTGAGTGATGGAGATAACCTGACGGTCGTTTGCCCCCATCTCGCGCATGATCTGTGCCATCTTCTCTGCCACGCGTCCGCTCACACCCGTATCAATCTCATCAAAGATGATGGTCGGCAACTTCACGGCTCCGCTAATCATGGCTTTGAGTGCCAGCATGACACGGGCAATCTCACCACCTGAGGCCACCTGGCTGACGGGAAGCAGCGGCGTGCTCTTGTTGGCGCTGAAGAGGAAGGATACCTTGTCGGCACCGTCGGTAGAAAGCGGTTTCTCCGTCATTTGCACTTGGAATCTCACGTTGGGGATACCCATGGGTGCAAGGCGCAGTTCAATCTCTTTTTCTATGGTTCGTGCGGCCTTTGTGCGCAGGCGAGTCAGCTTGACGGCCTTCTCGAGGCAGGCGGCATGAAGCCGGTCAATTTCTGCTTGCAGCTCGTTCAGTTCCTCTTCGGAGTTGTCGATGTGGGCGAGTTGTTCTTCCAGCTCATGACATTTGTCCATCAGCTCCTTTACGTTGCTGACATGGTATTTGTGCTCCAACGAGTTCAGCTGGTCCAGACGCTCATTGATGATTTCCAGCTGTTGCGGGTCAAAGGCAATGTTGTCCAGCATCTGGGCAATCTCCTGTGAGATGTCTTTCAGCTCTATGAACGTGCTGTCTAAGCGCTCTGCCAGTTCTGCCACGGGCTGATAGACTTTCTCCACGCCGTGCAGACGATTGGCTGCGGCGCGCGTCTGCTCGCATACTCCTGTCGAGTCCTGACTGAGAAGGTTGTCGGCTTCATAGACGGCTCCCTTGATTTCTTCTGCATGGCTCATGGCCTGACTCTGCAACTCCAGTTCTTCCTGCTCGCCTTCTGTAAGCCGTGCTTCGGAGAGTTCCTTGAACTGGAAACGCATGAAGTCCTCATTCTGCTGTGTGGCCTGCATGTCTTGTTTTATCTTCTCCAGCTTCTGGCATGCCTCCTGATAGCTTCTGAAACTCTTCCTGTAGTCTGTCAGGGCGTCTTGTGTGTTGGCAATGATGTCAATAACGTCCAGCTGGAAGTTCTCTTGGGCCAGCAGAAGGTTCTGGTGCTGGCTGTGTATGTCAATCAGCTGTTCGCCCAGCTGCTTCATCTGGGCCAGCGATACCGGCGTGTCGTTGATGAAGGCGCGGCTCTTTCCGTTGGAACTCAGCTCCCTGCGGAGGATGGTGTCCTGCGCATCGTAGTCGATGTCGTTCTCCTGAAAAAATGGTTCGAGCTCATAGCGTGAGAGGTCGAAGTGTGCCTCTATGGTACATTTCTCCTGTCCGTCCTTGATGAGGCGTGCGTCAGCGCGGTTTCCCAGGAGCAGTCCGATGGCTCCGAGAATGATGCTCTTGCCTGCGCCGGTTTCGCCTGTGATGACAGAGAAGCCCGACTTGAAGTCAATCTCCAGCCGGTCGATGAGTGTATAGTCTTTGATGAATAGTTGTCTGAGCATCTTCTTATTCCATGAGTTTATTCCACGCCGTTGTCAGGCTGGGGTTGATATTGAAGAGGATGTCGTGGACAGACTGCTTCTCCTTCTGGGTGCCTTTCCCCTTGTAGATGTTGGCCAGCTCTTCGCGCTTGTATTCTGTCCACAGTTGCGGAAGCATGCTCATGGGCTTGTCTTCGTGACATTTCTTCAGCTGCGTCTCGATGGCGGTGGTGACATTGGTGCGTCCTCTTTCCACGTTGGCGGCCATTTCGTCAAGCCCCTGGCGGTAGTAGTCGTACTGCAGCTGCCGGAAGGGTTTCATGCCCGGGTCGAGATAGTCGTTGATGATGGCAAAGCGGTTCTTGTCGCTGTCAAAGGATTTCCAGCCCGGGAAGTCCAGGTTCTGTGCATTGTTGGTGAGATTCATGCAGCGCTGCAGCACGTCTTCTCCGCCCATCGGAGAAAAAGTGTCGAGGTCGATGCCGATAATCAGTAGCGAGTAGTAGGCGAAGAGTGCCATCAGCTGGTTGTCGATGATTTCCTCGTTGAACTCCAGCTGGTCAAATTGCGCAAAGCCGAAGTCGAACTCTCCGTCCTTGGTGCTGAAGATGGTTGTGGTGTAGGCAGAGTTGTAAACAGGACGGGTTGCCTGTATCATTGCCGTGCAGTTGAAGAGATTGCTCTCGCGGATGTATTTTGTCACGGTAATGTTGAAGCTGCAGTTGATGCGCTCGTTCTTCTGGAACTGGAGGTTGGTCCATTGGTGGTCGTTGAGGAACTGCTCCAAGGTCTGCTGGAGGTTCTCGAAGACACTCTTGTCAGTACCCTGCACCTGGTTGGCGTTGATGTTTACCTTCACCTCCAGTTCCTGGGCAACGGCTTGAGTGGCGGCCATGAACAGTATCAGTAGCGCCAATGCTGTATTCTTCATCCTGTTAAGCATGTCGTGTCTTGATGTGTCGTTATTGTTGGGTCTGGCGGGCATTGAACTCTTTCAGACGGATGCGGGTGAGCACCTGCTTGGTGTTGTTGGTGAAGTCGCCCGCGAGCATCCAGCTGTAGTAGCCAGGATCTTTGCGAAGAACCTCTACAACTGCATAGCCTTTGTATTTCCCGAAGTTGAAGACTTCCTCCCGTTGCGGCTTGCCGTCTGCGTCCAGAAGAGGCTTGCCGTCCGGCCCTTTCACATCTCTCCAGATGATGCGTCCGGCAAAGTCAACGTTGTCGTTTTGCTTGGAGAAGGCCGCCAGGGTGTCCATGTTGTTGGGAAGGTGTTTCTCCTCCTCCGGCTGTGTTTCCGGGTTATACATGTCGAGCTGTCCCTGAAGTACGCGGTAGGTGGCTTCTGTGTCCTCGTCGGCACGATGGGCCTCAAAGTCCTCTTCCATCTTCCGCCCGCAGTAGAAGCGGTAGGCTGCTGCCAGGTTGCGACGCTCCATCTTGTGGAAGATGGCCTGAGCGTCAATCAGGCGGCAGCGGGAGAAGTCGAAATCGACCCCGGCTCTGAGAAATTCTTCTGCAAGCAGGGGCACGTCGAAGTGGTTGGAGTTGAATCCGGCAAAGTCACACCCCTTGAACTTCTCGGCCAGCTCGGCGGCTATTTGCTTGAAGGTGGGTGCGTCCTTCACGTCCTCGTTGCTGATGCCTGTGAGCTTGACTACCTCCGGGGGGATCGGCTTGCCCGGATTGATGAAGAGGTTCTTTCTCTCTTCCTTTCCGTCGGGGTGGACAAGGATGAATGACAGTTGGATAATCCTGTCCGTAACAATGTCAAGCCCCGTAGTCTCCAGGTCGAAGACTACGAGAGGCTTAGTGAGATTCAGTTTCATGAATGTGTGGGTTGACTGTTTTCAATATGCCTGATGATCAGTCGCTCAGGAGCATGGGCATGATGAGCATGAGCACCTCCTCGTCCTGCGGCTGCTCGGTCGGCACGATGATACCGGCGCGGCTGGGGTCTGCCAGTTCCATGTTGATGTCGTCAGACTCAATGTTGTTCAGTATCTCGGAAATCGAGCTGCCCTTGAAACCGATGTTCATGGTCTGGCCGTTGTACTCGCAGGGCAGGTTCTCGCGTGCGCTTGTTGCGAAGTCGATATCCTCTGAGGAGAGCTCCATCTTTCCGGCTTCTAAGTGGAAGCGTATGAGCTGGCTGCTCTCGCTGGCGAAAGGCAGCACGCGACGGATGGCTCCGATGAGCGAGCGGCGGTCAATCGTGAGTTGGTTGGGATTGTTCTGCGGAATCACGGAGTTGTAGTTGGGGTAGCGTCCCTCAATGAGACGGCATGTCAGGGAACCTTCCGTGAAGGTGATCTCCGCATTGCGCTCGTTGAACTTCACGATAACGTCGCCGCTGTCCTTGCTCAGTACGTTCCTCAGCAGCGTGGCAGGCTTCTTGGGAAGGATGAAGGAAGCGGGTGTCTCGCTCTTGATGTTGAAGTTCTTGTTGCGCACGAGCTTGTGGCCGTCGCTGGCTACAATGGCCAGACTGTCGGGCGTAAGGTCGAAGTAGATGCCGTTCATGACGGGGCGGAGCTCGTCTTGTGCCGTAGCGAAGAGGGAACGGTTGATGTTGTCGGCGAGGACGCTGGCCTGCAGCTGGATGACGGTTGTGTTCTCAGGCAGCTCCTGCATGCGCGGATATTCGTCGGCGTTCTGTGACGTGAAGTTATACAGTCCGTTCTGGTAGATGATGCGGATGGTGAGGTTATCCGTGTCCACCTCGAAGGTCAGCGGCTGTTCGGGCAGCTCCTTTACTGCATCGAGCATGGTGCGGTTGGGAACGGCGAAGCTTCCTTCTCCGTCGCTCTCGATGAGCTCCATGGATGACTGCATCATGTTTTCGCTGTCACTTGCGGTGATGGTGAGGGCTCCGTTCTTCACTTCAAAGAGGAAGCTGTCAAGAATGGGCAGCGAGTTCTTACTGTTGATTACCTTCGAGAGTGTTTGTAGTCTGCTGTTAAGTGCAGCACTTGATAGTGTAAATCTCATTTTGGTGCTATGTTTTTTGGTTTATGTTCAATTTGCAGGACAAAAATACAAAAATTCATTCTTCGTAGCAAAAAAATAGCAAGAAAAGTTTCGCTTTTTAGAACTATTTTATTAATTTCGCCTGCTGAAAGCGTTAAGAAGTGCGATTCAACAACATTATTAAATAAAAATAGAACGATGGAATTACAAGGAAAAGTGATTGCCGAGACTCAGGAAAGAAGTGGTACGTCGGCTCGTGGCGAATGGAAGGTGAAGGGTTATGTGATAGAGACTCACGACTCTTATCCTCGCAAGATGATGTTTGAAGTTTTTGGCGAAGACCGTCTGCGCCGTTTCAATATACAGATTGGTCAGGAGGTACTGGTGTCTTTCGATATTGACGCCCATGAGTACAACGGCCGTTGGTTCAACAGCATCCGCGCTTTTGATGTCCGCCAGGTTGATCCCGCTTCCATGGGTGCTGCCGTAGGCGTACAGCCGGCTCCTGCCACCAGCGCCTTTGCTGCTCCTGCTGCCGAGGCTGCTCCTGTAGGCGGCGCCGATGCTCCCTTCCCCCCGGCACCGGAGGCTGGTGAGGGCTCGCAGGATGACCTGCCCTTCTAAGCGTTCTCTTCGTCATAGATCCGCTCGAATTGCGCTCGCAGTTCGGGCGGATTATTGATGATACGCCTTATCTCCTCCAGATACTGGTGGTTGGGTGAGCCGGGAATCCATAGCTGGATATAGCCGTGACGAGAGTATTTGCTCTGCATGTGTTCGCGGAACCGCTCCCAATGTTCTTCACGGCTTTTCTCCGGGTAGTGCTCCATTCCGAACTGTACCGTGCGACGGAACACTACTTCCGGCTCCAGGTCGCGGTCGGCCTCGGCCACAATCTTTCCGTACATGCTGCGCGGGGCATGGCTCGAAGAGGCGCGGTGGTCTTCCACAGCCTCACGCAATATCTTTATCTGGTCCTCGCTGAACCATTTGCGCAGACGCTGGTCAGCCTGCAGGATTTTTCCTCCCGTGATGTGGTGGATGGCCCTTGGCCCGCTCATCCCGAGGTCGTGGTAGGCTGCCGCAACATATACCATGTTCTGGTCGGCCCCCGTTACCTTGGCCAGCTGGAGGCTCCGCTCGATGACGCGCTTCACATGTGTGGAGCCGTGTGAACTTCCGAATGCTGCATAGCGGGGCAGAATCTGGGTCTCAATGAAGTTCATCAGCTCGAGGTTGACATGACTTTCCTTTGTCTGCATGGTCTGGAGATTTTTGATAAAGTGCGGTATTGCGTTTGCAAAGTTAGGAAATAATTTGTAATTTTGCAAGCGTTAATCACAAAACTCAGTAAGATGAAGCAGCAAAACGAAGTAATCAGACAGAACTCCCTGCGGGCCTGGCTGCTGGCAGCCCGTCCCAAGACGCTCTCAGGAGCCGCCGTTCCGGTTTTGATAGGTGCTGGCCTGGCCGTTGCCGATGTCGGGCGGGAGGTCAGCGGGCTCGCCCTGCTGCTTTGTCTGCTCTTTGCCTTTGTCATGCAGATTGACGCCAATCTGGTGAACGACTATTTCGACTTCAGGCATGGCAACGATGCCGTGGACCGCTTAGGGCCTCCCCGCGCCTGTACGGAAGGGTGGATTACCCCCCGTGCCATGCTTGTCGGCATCCTGCTGACCACATTGGCGGGATGCCTCGTTGGCCTGCCGCTCGTCTTCTTTGGCGGTCTCACGGCTGTCGTCGTAGGAGTGCTCTGCGTGTTGTTCTGCTTCCTTTATACCACCCATCTGTCCTATCTCGGACTGGGAGATGTGCTGGTATTGCTGTTCTTCGGTTTGGTTCCCGTCACGATGACCCGCTTCGTGGCATTGCCTGCCGCCATGCAGGACTTCTCCTTGGAGAGCATCGTCTATGGGCTGGCCTGTGGACTGGTGGTTGACACGCTTTTGATTGTCAACAACACGCGCGATATTGACAATGACATCAAGGCTGGAAAGCGCACGCTTATCGTGATGACAGGCCGTAAGGGTGGGGTGCTGCTCTATTGGCTGTTGCCTGCTCTGGCCGTCATGATGATGCTGTCGATTGGTTTCCTCCGCCCTTCGTTCCTGATTGTTCCCGCCTTGTTGCTGGTCAGCTACTGCCTCCTTCATCGCAAGGCAGCCCTCGCTATCCGCGAGATGAGGACGGCGGTAGAAGCCGACAAGGTGCTCGCTGCCACCGCCCGCAACATGTTCGTCTTTGGTCTTGTTACAGCCATCGGGCTCCTGCTGTCAACCCTTTTATTTTTCTGAATTATTCTTACAAAATCTTGTTCAACTTTTTGAGCAATCTAGAAAAATGGGAGTCAGGGAGACAAGGAGTCAAGTAGGCAAAACGTATGCTTTTGTTCGATTTTGGACTCCCTGACTCCCTAATTTGCAATAGCAATCCTCTTCCGGGCTATAGTCAAAGCCTTTCTAGGCTAAACCCAAACCTTTTCCACGCTAAAGGCAGTCCTATTAGCCCGGAAAAGGTCACCCTATAGCGTAAGAAAGGCTTGAGTCCAGGGTAACAAAGGTATGCTTCTGCAAAACCGCCCCTGCGCTCCTTCAAAATTGCCACCGACATCCCCCAAACGCAAAAGAGGCCCTTTCGCCTTGCAAAAGAGCCCCTTTCGGTTATCATATAAAAGGTTGTATTTCTAACCGCTTGATAATCAGCGCGTTGAATATTCGAAATACTCGCGTTTTTGCGCACCACTCATCACTAAGTTGAAAATATTCGAGTTATGAGGCCCCAAAACTTAAGAAAATCTTTACAATCATATCGTTATTATCTTGTTGTTTTCAGTTAAAAATATTCCCTCACGGCAAAGTCAAACTGGTCGATGAATATCTGCTTGAAGGCATACAGATTGTTCTGCTAATAGAAGATGAGCTTTAATCAGCGCAAGGATACGGGTAATCTTTTAATTATCGGCTCATTTTGAGCTAAAAATTACATTTGTGGCATTATTTTTGAGCCGAAACTAAGATTTACCATATCTTCCATCAGGCATAAAAAGCTCTTCCTACATTCATTTCTTATATTAAGGGGCAACAGGGTATATGATTGGATTCTCCTCCTCGCCAGGAATGTCCTTGAGCTCAATACGATATCCTGTGATGCTAAAAGAGTAGGCGGTAACATCTCCTCCAGATGTAACGCCCTTTTCCCCACTTGACAGGAAATAATTATCTGACAAAAACTTTAACTTTACAGGTTCTGTTCGCATTGTACTAGATACTTCAAAACAATAGAAACAATAGGAGTTTGACACATTATTGCCAAGACCAGGGCCATAATAATAACCGATGTCCTTAGGGAGACTTCCAAAATAAGAAGCATAGAAATCAGTAGTAATGACATCACCAATTTGTCCTCCCCCCTTTGTGACATTTACCTCTTTACCAGGTTCACCCTCTATGCCTTCTACATCATAATAGAGTAGTTTACTATTCCCATTATGAAACTCCATATATAAGGTAGAGGTCGTATTTCTCTTCCAAGTCCATACCCATTCAGAATTGTTTCCAAAAGATTCTTCTCCTTCTATGTGCTCTGTAATTTTCCAATATCCCTCTAAGACCTTTTCAACTTCTTCCTCCGACATGTTGCTGATATCATAAACTGCTCCCATATTCATTAGGTTTCCATTCCCATCGCTGTCAGAACAGGCAAATAACAGAAAAAGTACCAACAAACAACACAGATTCAATAATTTTCTTTTCATAATTAATTTGAATTTAGAGCGCTTCCTGAACTCCCGAATTCAGCTGTTAATATTCTATTATGGTTATGGAAACAAAAAAGGCATGGGAGTTTCTACCTCTGCCCATCCCTGTGCTCAGGCCTTCGCATTGCCCCTGTATCAAGGATAAGCAACGCAGTCAGCCCACGCCAAGTGATATTATATAACAAAATATAATACACCCACGCAGACGCTTATCGTTGCATTATCTCTGTGATACAGATTCAAAGTTGCGAAGTTTGAACACACAGAATGATAACGTCCGTAAACGCCTTTCGAGACTTCGCCTTCAAATGGTTCGGTCTCATTCCATCAATGTCTTTGACTTTCGTCGTTTGCAAATTTACAAACTTTTCTTGAAACCACAAACTTTAGAGGAAGAAAAAACGTTTTTCGGTGGTTTGCGTGTTATGTCGGAAAAATCGTATTTTTGCAAGATGAAAGACGTTTACGCTCGTCCATCCAAGCCCTTGTGGCATAATTTAGAAACTAAATGATCAAAATAGATCAAATAGTGTTTGAGGTGCATGTACCTCAAAATAAAAACTCCACTCTTTCAGATAGTCGAGTATTATACAACAAGATTTCGACAACAGAAAGAAATCAAAGAATTATTTATGAAGAATAGTTCAGTCTTTTCTACAGGGGTTTGCAAAATAATGATTACCTTTGCAAACAAAAAAATTCATAAATACACATAAAAGCTATGAGAAAATTTTATCAGAGTGTCATCCTGGCAGCCCTTGTGTGCTGCATATCTACAGCGGCATATGCCCAAGGCGACTATGACAAGTACGAAAAGGACAACAATACCTACGGCACTACACCATTTATCAACCTGAGTGACATGCCACAGCTGTACGACTGTATGCCTGCGCATCCTTCGTTTGACAGCCCTGAGTTCTCCTACGACATGGTGCGCTACCTTTGGGGCAAGCAGCAGCGGCATGACGAAGAGCGTGTGAACATGGCCATAGCCGATGCAGAATGGGACGACCTGGAGAAGGTCTATGCCAATTGGAAAGATGCTTTCGGACTGGAGGTGACAAAGGAGGGTACGCCCAAGATCTATGCCCTGCTGAACAAGAGCCTCCGCACGACTGACCCCACTCGTCGTGCCGTCAAGGCCCAGTACAGCCGCCAGCGTCCGTTTGAGCGCTATGATGACACCATGCCTTCGCACGAAGAGGACGATTTGCGAGGGGAGGGCAGCTATCCTTCTGGCCATACCTTGCGTGGATGGACCATCACACAGCTACTGATTCAGATAGCTCCCGGACGTGCTCCCCAGATTTACAAGCGTGGTATGGAATACGGCTATAGCCGTGTCATCTTAGGTGCTCACTGGCAGAGTGATGTCGACAACAGCCGTATGGCTGCCAGCCTGCTGTTCAGCGTACTGCAGACGAATGAAGAATTTCAGGCCATGATGAAGGAGGCACAGGAGGAATATAAGGAGAAAACCGGCCCGGCTGAGGCTGGCATCCGCAAGGTGGATGACAATAGGACCTCGAACGGAACAGCGCCCATCTACACCATCGATGGCAGACTGGCCAATGATAGTGTTCGCGGCATCGTTATCAGCGAAGGACAGAAGAGAATAGCCCATAATCGGTAGAATTCAGGAAACATAACACAAAGGCAATGATGAAACGAATCTTTTTCTCAGTATTGGCAATGGCTGTGAGCTTAGGGCTGACGGCAAAGTCTCAAAACTCCAAACTCTCCTCTCTCAATGCTCCCTGCGCGGGCTACCTCTTCGCCTACTTCGAGGGCGGCGGCGACAAGAACCTGATGGAGCAGCTGCGCTTCGCGGTGAGCGAGGACGCACAGAACTGGTATGCGCTGAACGGCAACAGGCCCATCATAGCATCGGACAGCATCAGCGAGAGCGGCGGCATCCGCGACCCGCATATCCTGCGAGGCGAGGACGGCTGCTACTATATCGTGGCAACGGACATGCACACCTTCGACCCGAAGCAGGGTTGGGGGGCGAACCCGGGCATCGTGCTGCTGAAGTCAAAAGACCTCGTGAACTGGACACATGCGAAAATCAACCTTGCGAGGGACTGGAGCAAGAACTTCGGCGATGCCTACTGGGTATGGGCACCGCAGACCATCTACGACCGTAAGGCGAAGAAGTACATGATATACTTCACCTTACAGCGCAACGACCGGAAGACGCTCATCACCTATTATGCCTACGCCAACGAGGACTTTACGGCCTTTGAGAGCGAGCCGAAGGTGCTGTTTGCGGCGAAGTACGGCTCCATCGACAACGACATCATCTACAAGGACGGCGTCTATCACCTTTTCTATAAAGGCAACACAAAGGACGAGAACGGCAAGGAAATCAAAAACGGCATCCAGCAGGCAACGTCGAAAAAGTTGACGGGGCCATACAAGGAGGACTTTGAATATATCGATGCCTACGCCGGAACGAAGACGCATGTGGAAGGGAGCGGGGTATTTAAAAGCCTCACCCCCAGCCCCTCTCAAAGAGGCGAGGGGAGTGAATACATTATCATGTATGATTTGTATGGTTCTGGCCGTTACGAGTTCCAGCGGTCGAAGGATTTGAAGACGTTTACCAAGGAACCTGAATCGTTCCGCAAGGATTTCTTCCCCCGTCACGGCACGGTGATGACGGTAACGGCCGAGGAGCTGGAACGCCTGCAGCAGAAGTGGGGCTATGTGCTGACGCACAAGTTCGAGAGCAACGGCAATCCCATCATCCGCGACAAGCATACTGCTGACCCTGCCGTATTAGTAGAAAACGATACGCTCTGGCTCTTTGCTGGACATGATGCTGCAGGCAACCAGTCAAACTATGTGATGAAGGACTGGCTGCTCTATTCGACTACAGATCTGAAGCATTGGACGGAACATCCTTCACCCCTGCGCATTGATGATTTCAAATGGGCTGCCAGCAAGCAAGCCTATGCGGGACAGGTGGCTCGTGGCAAGGACGGCAGGTATTATTGGTATGTTTCCACGAACTGGTGCGGCATCGGCGTGGCCGTGAGCGACAAGATTACCGGTCCTTACAAGGACGCACTCGGCAAGCCCCTGCTTACCAATAAGGACTGCTTTGAATCGAAGCATAGTTGGGCGTGCATCGATCCCACCATTCTCACAGAAGATGACGGAACATCTTACATCATTTGGGGTAACAGGGAGTGCTATTACGCCAAACTAAAGGACAACATGATTGAGATTGACGGCGAGATTCGTCGCATTGAGGTTCCTAACTTCACCGAAGGCCCATGGATACACAAGTACAACGGGAAGTACTACCTGACCTATGCCTCCGAGTGGCCCGAGAAGATTGCTTACGCCGTGGCCGACAACATCGGCGGTCCCTACACCCCCATGGGTGTTATCAGCGAGATTGCGGGCAACTCAAACACCACTCATCCATCCATCGTCAATTATAAGGGACAATGGCTCTTCTTCTCCCATAACGGCGCTTTACCAGATGGTGGAAGCTACAGCCGTAGCATCATCGCCGAGCCGATGAGCTATGATGAAGAGGGACGCATCCGCCGTATTCCGGCCACAGCCGAAGGTGTTACTCAACTATCTCGTCTGCTGAACCTTCATCTTCCGGCGAGATGACCTTGATCTCGTGGTAGTAGCTGTCGCCGCTTACTATGAGGCTGTCGCTGTCGAGTGAGTCGCGTCGTGGCTCATAGTAGCTTGCACAGTTGTACATGGTGGAGAGGATTTCTTCGTCCTTCGGATTCTGGAACTTCGCATGATACTGACTGAAGTTCTTGTCGGCGAGGACTTGCTCCAGGAAGTAGCCGCAGATGGGTAGCGCGGTACGGGATCCCTGTCCGAGCTGTCCTGTGCGGAAGTGTATGCAGCGGTACTCTCCGCCGACCCATGCTCCGACAACGAGCTTCGGGCTGACGCCCATGAACCAGGCGTCGGAGTGGTTGTTACTGGTTCCAGTCTTACCTCCGAACTCCACATCGTTGTGCATGCTCACATAGCGACGCAGGCTCATGGAGGTGGCACCGGGTTCGCGGAGTCCGCCTAGGAGCAGCTGCTGGGTGAGGAAGGCACTCTTATAGGGAATGGCCTGTTGGCTTTCGTTTCGGTCGGTGTATATTTCCTTGCCATTGCGGTCGAGGATGCGTGTTACGAGCACTGGCTCGTGGAAACGTCCGTCGTCGGCTACGGTGCAGTAGGCACTGGCCAGTTCTAACAGATCAACATCGCTTGCGCCGAGTGCGAGAGACGGAGTTTCGTCAAGCTTGCTCTTAATGCCCATCTTATGCGCGGTCTCGGCAATGTTCTTGATGCCCATCTCCTGACCGAGCTTGACGGCCACGCTATTGATGCTCTGTGCGAAGGCGGCCTTCAGGGGAATGGAGTCGTTGGTGAAATAGCCATTGGCATTGGTGGGTGCCCAGATAGCCTCTTTCTTGACAGCGGGATCCCATACTTTCATGGCGAAATAGGAGTCACGACGCCTATCGCAGGGGGTGAGCCCCTGGTTCATGGCTTCGGTATAGACAAAGAGCTTGAAGGTGGAGCCAGGCTGTCGCTTGGCGGTCACCTTGTCGTATTTCCAATGGTCGAAGTCGATGTCGCCTACCCATGCCTTCACATGACCAGTCTCCGGCTCCATGGCGATGAATGAACAATGCATGAAGCGCACCATATAGCGGATGCTGTCCATGGTGGACATCTCACGCTCGATAGTCCCGTGCTCATAATCGAAGAGCTTGACGGTATGGGGCAGGTTCATGTAGTAGTCAACAGAGTCGGGATTGTTGGGGAATCGCTTTTGCAGCTGCTTATAATGGGGCAGTCGTCGTGCAATGCCTTCGATGAAGCCGGGTATGACCTGATAGTGTTCGTCTATCCAGGGCTCGCTACGTCCCCAATGGCTGTTGAAGTTGTGCTGCACAACCTGCATCTGCTTGGTGGCTGCGGCTTCTGCATATTTCTGCAGGCGGGTGTCAATGGTGGTGTAGATCTTCAGTCCGCTGGTGTAGAGGTCGTAGCCGTTCTGCTGACACCATTTCTTCAGCTTCTCTGCAACGGCGTTGCGGAAGTAGGTGGCTTCGCCGTCGTAGTTTTTCTCCACGCTATACTTCATCTCGAGTGGAATCTGCGAAAGAGAATCATACTGCTGTTGGGTAATGCGCTTGTGGGTGAGTAGGTTGCCCAGTACGACGTTGCGTCGGCGGATGGAGTTCTCTGGATGGGAGATGGGACTGTAGTAGGTCGTTGCCTTGAGCATGCCAACGAGTACGGCACATTGTTCGATGGTGAGTTCGCTTGGCTTTACTCCGAAGTAGGTCTTGGCTGCGGTCTTGATGCCGAAGGCGTTGGAGCCGAAATCGACGGTGTTGGCATACATCGTCAGAATCTCCTCCTTGCTATAGACCATCTCCAACTTGGTGGCAATAATCCATTCCTTGGTCTTCATGATGAGCATCTTCACTCCGGGAATCTTTCCCAATAGTCCTGTGGAGTATTGTGTGCGCACGCGGAACATGTTCTTGGCGAGTTGCTGTGTGATGGTGGATGCGCCGCGAGCGTCATCGTGTACAACGGCGTCCTTGGCAGCACCGAAGATGCCGATGGGATCTATGCCCATGTGCTTGTAGAAGCGCTCGTCCTCAGTATCGATGAGCACACGCCAGAAAGTCGGTGTCACGTCTTCATATTTCACCGGGGTGCGGTTTTCATTGAAGAACTTGGCAATCAGTTTGCCGTCGGCAGAGTAGAGCTCGGATGCCTCTGCTGTCTGCGGATCCATGATGCCGGAGAAGAATCCCGGCGAGCGGCCGAAGAGCCAGAGGAAATTCATGTCAACCAGTCCGAGGTAGATAATGAGGGCGGCAAAGCAGGAGACGATACCGCTGAGCAACTTAACATACCAGGGGCGTCCCTGAAAGAGGTGCTTGTACCAGGACCAAAGGGCTCTCGGAGCCTTGAGGAACAGAGCCATTGTTTTCATTTTTTTTAGTTTGCGGTTTACGGTTTACTGTTTACGGTTTATTGTTTTGTGCAAAGGTAGGAAAAAAGTAAAGAAGTAAAAAGTAAAAATGTAAAAAAATAAGGAAGTGAAAGGCAAAAAGGTATTTTTCAAGGAGTCAGGGAATTGTTGATATGGTTGAGGATTTCTTTATAGTTATCGGGGTGGAACCACATGATTTCCTCATCTCGCTTAAACCAGGTGAGCTGTTTGCGCATATAACGACGGGTGTTGGATTGTATCTGTCTGACGGCTTCGTCAAGGGGGATTTCCCCGTCGAAATAGCTGAAGAGCTCACGGTATCCCACGGTATTAAGGGAATTGAGACCCCGTTTTGGGTAAACACTTCGTGCTTCCTCAAGCAGTCCTTGGTCTATCATCTGTAGGACACGGCGGTTAATGCGGTCGTAAAGTTCCTCGCGTTTGCGGTTGAGTCCCACTTTAATAATCTTGAAGGGACGTTGTTTGCGCTGGCCAACACGAAAGGAGGTGTATGTACGTCCGGTCATGTGACAAATCTCGAGGGCATGAACAACGCGCCTTGGGTTGTGCCTGTCAACGATGGCATAATGCTCGGGGTCAAGAATCTTAAGTTCCTCGGTCAGAGCTTCTAATCCCTCTTTGTCTAATCTTTCCTTCATCCATTTCCGTGTGTCCTCATCAACTGTCGGGATGTCGTCGATTCCATTGCAGACGGCATCGATATACATCATGGAACCGCCGGAGAGGAGGGCGATGGGGGCGGTGGAGGTGTTTAGGAGTTGGAGAACATCCTGCTCGTAGAGAGAAGCGCTGTAGTAGTTTTCGAGAGTGTGGGTGCCTACAAAGTAGTGATGGTGGCGTGCCATCTGTTCTGGTGTGGGCGCTGCCGTGCCGATGGGAATCTCCCGGAAGATTTGGCGGGAGTCAGCATTAATGATGGGAACATCGAAGAAGTCGGCAAGACGAAGACATGTCTCCGTCTTGCCGACTCCTGTCGGTCCAACCAGAACAATGAGCGTACTCATGGGTGGGGGATGATTCCTCGCTTGGAGTTGGCTACAAAGTCGAGGATATACTGAATCTCCGGTGTAACGTTGAGCGTTTTCTTCACCTCCTCAATACCTTCGGCTTTCACGCCCTTGCTATAGATGATGCGATAGGTTTCGTGGATGAGGTCGATGAGGTCGTTGGAGAACCCGCGGCGTCGTAGTCCTACGAGGTTAAGTCCGCAAAAACGTATGGGATCTCTTCCTGCGATAACATAGGGTGGGATGTCTTGACTAAAACGGCAGCCACCTTGTACCATTACATAACCGCCGACATGTGTGAACTGGTGGGAAAGAACACCTCCGCTGACAATGGCGTTGTCATCAATGACCACTTCTCCTGCGAATTTCGACGCTGCACCAAGAATGCAGCCGTTGCCGACCTCGCAGTCATGGGCGATATGAACGGTCTCCATAAGGAGGTTGTTGTTGCCGACGATGGTTGTTCCCTTGGAGGCGGTTCCCCTTGAGATGGTAACATTCTCGCGAATGCTGTTGTTATCGCCAATCTGGCAGGTGGTGACCTCGCCTACAAACTTCAGGTCCTGTGGCTTCGTGGAGATACTGGCTCCGGGGAAGATTTCGTTGCCTGATCCCAGTCGTGCTCCAACATGGAGCGTGACGCTGTTCTGAAACACGTTGTTATCACCAATGACAACATCGCAGTCAATGTAACAGAAGGGACCGATGATGTTGTTGTCACCAAGTTTTGCCTCGGGATGTACAAATGCTAAGGGACTTATCTGATTCATTTTTGGTTTACTGTTTATGGTTTATGATTTACAGTTATTTGTTCTTGACAATCTGGGCAGTGAAGCTGGCTTCTGATACCACCTGGTCGCCAACAAAGACGTAGCCTTTCATGGAGCTGACACCATGACGGACGGGATGGAGCAACTCCACCCGGAACAACAGCGTATCACCAGGAACAACCTTGCGACGGAACTTCACATCGTCAATACGCATGAAGTAGGTGGACCAGCGCTCAGGCTCTTCCACCTGACTCAGTACGAGAAGGCCGCCGCACTGTGCCATAGCTTCTATCTGGAGTACGCCAGGCATGACGGGCTCCTGTGGGAAGTGACCGGTAAAGAAGGGTTCATTGCTCGTTACGTTTTTCACGCCGACAATGGTGGTGGGGCCCATAGCGATAACCTTGTCTACGAGCTGCATGGGGTAGCGGTGAGGAAGAAGTTCGCGTATGCGGTTGTTGTCCATGACGGGCTCATCGTTGGGGTCGTAGATGGGTGCCTGTATCTCATGGTTGCGCAATTCTTTGCGCATAAGGCGCGCGAACTTGTTGTTGATGGTGTGTCCCGGACGGGTGGCAACGATGCGTCCCTTAATGGGCTTGCCGATGAGTGCCAGGTCTCCGATGATGTCAAGGAGTTTATGACGTGTACACTCATTCTCCCAGAGGAGCGGCTTGTTTTGGATATAGCCAATCTTTGTGGCATCCATGTGGGGCACGTTCATAAAGTCTGCGAGGGTGTCGAGTTTCTCTTGGGTTACCTCACGCTCGTAGATGACGATGGCGTTGTCGAGGTCGCCGCCCTTAATGAGATTGGCTTCGAGGAGCGGCATGATGTCGCGAACGAAAACGAAAGTGCGTGCGGGGGCAATTTCCTCAGGGAACAGACCGATGTTATCGAGTGTGGCAAACTGGCTGTTGATGAATTTCGACTGGAAGGAACACATAGCTGTAATGCTGAACTCGTCATCGGGCAGGAGGGTAATGCAGGAACCTGTGTTCTCATCCCTCACTTCTATCTTGCGGCGGATGATGTAATAGTCTTTTGGAGCGTTCTGCTCAACGATGCCCACCTCCTTGATTTTCTCTACATAAATGGCAGCTGAACCGTCGAGAATAGGGAACTCGGGACCGTTCACCTGTATCAGACAGTTATCAATACCGAGAGCGTAGAGGGCTGCCATTCCATGCTCAATGGTGGAGACGCGGGCCTCTCCTGAAGCGATGACGGTGCCTCGCTGGGTATCGATGACTTTTTCGGCAACAGCATCAATAATGGGTTCTCCCTCAAGGTCGATGCGCTGGACACGATAGCCTGTGTTCTCAGGTGCAGGATTAAATGTCACGGTCAGGTTCAAACCTGTGTGCAGTCCTTTGCCGAAGAGCGAGAAACTGCCTTTGAGCGTTTTTTGTTTTGTAGCTTCCATGCTATAATTGATTTTATGATTCTTTCTGTTTTTTCAATTCTTCTATTTCTTTCTGCAGGACAGAGATCTGCTGATACATGTCGGGGAGCTTGCGGATTATGGCTGCCGACTTCATGAAACCCTTGGCATCCCAGGCGGGTGAGCCGATGATTACCTGGCCGGGCTTCTTGATGCCGCTCATGATGCCAGCTTGGGCACCAATTTGTGTCTGAGGTGCTATGGAGATGTGGCCGGCAATACCCACCTGGCCGCCAAACATACACCATTCGCCCACTTTTGCGCTTCCGGCAATACCTGTCTGGGAGGCAATGACGGTATTGGCACCAACCTCCACATTGTGTGCCACCTGAATAAGGTTGTCAAGCTTTACACCCTTGCGAACGAAGGTACTTCCCATTGTGGCACGATCTATACAGGTGTTGGCACCAATCTCCACGTTGTCCTCAATGGTGACGATTCCTATCTGTGGAATCTTGTCGTAGCCTTCTGCAGCAGGGGCAAAGCCAAATCCGTCGGCACCGATAACGCTACCTGAATGGATGGTCACGTTGTTGCCCAGGCGGCAATCGTGATAGATGGATACGTTGGGATAAATCTGGCAGCCGTTGCCTAAGGTTACATTGTCATAAATCGTAGCATGAGGATAAATCTGACAGTCGTTGCCCACCACGGCACCATCACCAATGTAGGCAAAGGCACCCACATAACAGTTCTCGCCGATCTTGGCGGTGGGAGAGATGAATGCCAGAGGATCAATACCTGTTTTCTTTGGCTTCATGGAGTCGTACATCTGTAGCAAACGGGCTACGCACTCATAAGCGTTTTTGACACGAATGAGCGTGGCTTTGGTTTCACGTTCTAACTCAAGATTCTCGTCAACAAGCACAACGGAAGCCTCGGTGTCGTAGATGAAATGGGTATATTTGGGATTTGAAAGGAATGTTATGGCACCTTTCCTGCCTTCTTCAATCTTTGAGAATGTATTTACAACGGCGTTCTCGTCGCCTTCCACGGTGCCCTGAACGAATTGGGCAATTTGTTTTGCGGTAAATTCCATGTTTTTTATCTGTGGTTGTTTATCAATCTGCAAAAGTAAGAAATTTTTTTCAAAAACGTTGATAACACAGATAATATTTACGAATTTTTTTAGAAAGGAGTGCAACATTAAGAATCTCTGAAGCATCAGAAATGTCCTTGATAGTACCATCTTTGTAAAGAATTGCGATGTGGTCGTCATGCACGTCGTACATGTCTTTTTGAATGGTGTTGACACTCATCAGATAATGAGCGTCCTCTTTAGAGACCTCAACCTTATCTGCCAAATATTCAACAAGTTGTAAAAGTTCTTCCTCCGAAAAAGGTTCTTCTTGAATCTTCACGCGGAAGATGCGGCGCTCGAGCAAATTCCTGGCTAAGATTGATAAAATTTTGTCATCACTTTTCTCCCATACTTTGACAGAGGTCCAGATGTCGCTGTCATCCAGCAGTTCGTAGTTGTAGAGTGCTTCGGGATGACTATGAAAGAAATTAGCATCTACTTGGTTGTTGAGGAAGAATCGGAGTGCGGGAGGTGCAAAGAGGTCTTTTCCTTCACCAGCTAACTGTTTGGCTCGTAAAAGGATGTTCACAAGTGACTTTTCGTATGCAACGGTAGTCTTGTGAAGGTAGACCTGCCAATACATCAGTCGTCGTGTGGTGAGATAGTTCTCTATGGAATAGATACCTTTATGATCGACCACGAGTTGGTCATCCACCACATTGAGCATTTTGATGATGCGGGCGGATCCGATGTTCCCCTCAGTTACGCCAGTAAAGAAAGAATCACGCCTGAGATAGTCCAATCGATCCATATCTAGTTGGCTACTGATGAGTTGGTGAAGGAAGTGCTTAGGGTATTCGTCCTTGAAAATCTTGATTGCCAAGTTGAGCCTCCCGTTCATCTCCTGGTTAATCTGATTCATCATCAACAGCGAGATGTCTTCATGGGAAATGCCACTGATGAGCGTGTTCTCCAAAACATGCGAAAATGGACCGTGGCCAATGTCGTGCATGAGGATGGCTGCCTGTACAGCCTCTGCCTCGCTGTCGAAGATGAAGATTCCCTTTTGGGTAAGCGACAGAACAGCTTCACTCATTAGGTGAAAGGCTCCGAGTGAATGCTGGAAGCGTGTGTGTTGCGCACCAGGATAGACCACAGAGGCCATGCCCAACTGTTTGATGCGTGTGAGTCTTTGCATCAGCGGATGCTTCACGATGTCATAGAGCAGGCCGCGCGGTATCTTGATAAATCCAAAGACCGGGTCGTTGATAATCTTCGCTTCGTTCATGTTGGCAGATTCTATTCTTGTTTTTCAAGTTAGATTTTCTCCAGCTCAGCGGCCATCTCCTGTTGCAATTCTCTCGCCTTGGCAGCTGCCGCTTCAGCAAAGTCCTTGCTATTGGAAGCATAGATGATGCCGCGTGAAGAGTTAACCAGCAGCCCGCAGTCTTTTGTCATTCCGTATTTGCATACTTCCTGCAAGCTTCCTCCTTGGGCTCCCACACCGGGAACGAGTAGGAAATGTTCGGGAACAATCTTACGGATGTCCTCGAACATTTTTCCTTGCGTGGCTCCGACAACATACATCAGATTGTCTTTTGAACCCCATTGTTGGGAGGCTTTGAGTACTTTCTCAAACAGATGCTCACCCTGCGTATCCTCTGTCAACTGAAAGTCGTGACTGCCTTTGTTGCTGGTCAATGCCAGCAGTACCACCCATTTTCCGTCGTATTCGAGGAAAGGACTGACGCTGTCTTCACCCATATAAGGTGCAACTGTCACGGCGTCCACTTGAGTTTCACCTTCAAAGAAACTGCGTGCATACATCTTTGATGTGTTGCCGATGTCGCCGCGCTTGGCATCGGCAATGACGAAGTGGTGAGGATAGTTTTCATGAAGATAGGCGACGGTTTCTTCGTAGGCTGCTACACCTAACGATCCCAGCGACTCATAGAAGGCCAGATTGGGCTTATAGGCTACACAGTAGGGGGATGTAGCATCAATGATGGCTTGGTTGAAGGCCATGATAGCCAAAGAGTCGTCATACATATCGCCGTCCTCCAGCTCTGCCTTGCACTCGTCGATGACGCACTGGGGGATTTTCTTGATATCGGGGTCAAGTCCTACACAAAGGAACGATTGCTTCTCCTTAATCTGCTCTATTAGTTCTTTTCGTGTCATTGTCTTTCGTTTTGTTGATTGCTGTGACAGCAATTCTCTATAACTCTGTTTCTTTCATTCTCTCTGCATTCTCTGCTACCGTCAGTGCATCAATCATGTCTTGTATGTCACCTCCGAGAAAACCCTGAAGGTCGTGAGTAGTGTAACCAATACGATGATCGGTGACACGCCCCTGCGGGAAATTGTAGGTGCGAATCTTGGCAGAACGATCACCGGTGGAGACAAGACTCTTGCGGCGGGATGCTATGTCGTCAACGTATTTCTGATGCTCTTTGTCGTATATAAAGGTATATAAGCGTGAGAGCGCACGCTCCTTGTTCTTCGGCTGGTCTCGGGTCTCTGTACATTCAATCAGGATCTCTTCACTCTCGCCTGTGTTGGGGTTCTTCCACATATAGCGCAGACGGACGCCTGACTCCACCTTGTTCACGTTCTGACCGCCAGCACCGGAGGATCTGAATGTGTCCCACTTAATCTCACCTTCGTTAATATGAACCTCGAACTTATCTGCTTCAGGCAGTACTGCGACAGTAGCTGCGGAAGTATGCATTCGTCCTTGAGTTTCTGTTGCGGGCACACGTTGTACGCGATGAACGCCTGATTCATATTTCAGGGTACCATATACATCTGCTCCACTAACGGCAAAGTCAATTTCCTTAAAGCCTCCGACGGTGCCTTCACTCTCGCTGGTTACACTCAGCGTCCAGCCCTTTGACTCGCAGTAGCTTTTGTACATCTTGAATAGGTCACCCGCAAAAAGGCAGGCTTCATCGCCACCTGTTCCTGCACGGATTTCCATTTGGACGTTCTTGGCATCCTCTGGGTCTTTGGGAATGAGGGCAATCTTAATCTCTTCCTCAAGCTTTGGCTGTAATGCCTCGTTATCATTAAGCTCCTCGCGCGCCATCTCTTTCATTTCTGGATCGCTCTCATTGGCAAGGATGTCTTTTGCCTCGCTGATGCTATTGAGACAGGCAATGTAACGCTTGCGTACATCCATGATGTCGCTAAGGTCTTTATACTCTTTGGTTAGCTTCACGAAACGTTGCTGGTCAGCAATGACATCCGGGTCGGTAATGAGGGTGGAAACTTCTTCAAAGCGTGCTTCCAGTCCTTCTAATTTTTGTAGTATGCTGTTGTCGTTCATTTATTTTGAATCTTGTATGTCTTATGAAATTAATAGGTAAAAGTACCGTACTCACTTTGAATCGTTAGGCTTTTAGGTCCCTCCTCAATGTGGCCAATTATCTGTGCGTCAATATTAAAGCTCTTGCTAATAGCTATCACCTGTTCCGCTATCACTGGGCGGACATAGATCTCCATACGGTGTCCCATGTTGAACACCTGGTACATTTCTTTCCAGTCTGTGCCTGAGCAGTCGTGAATAATCTGGAAGAGTGGGGGGACGGGGAACATCCTGTCCTTGACAACGCGACAGTTCTCGCTAACGAAGTGAAGAATCTTCGTTTGTGCTCCGCCAGTGCAATGTATCATGCCGTGAATCTCCGGACGCAACTCATCAAGTAATCGCTTGATAACAGGTGCATAGGTACGGGTAGGAGAGAGGACAAGTTTTCCCATGTCGGATGTGATTGCGTATTGTGATTCTGTTGCAACATAGGGAACTTTATCCGTCAGTTTATACTTCCCGCTATAGACCAAATCTGAAGGAACTGCATGGTCGAAACTTTCAGGGTAGTGTGTTGCGAGGTATTTTGCAAAGACGTCATGACGCGCACTTGTCAGACCATTGCTACCCATGCCTCCGTTGTATTGGTGCTCATAAGTGGCCTGACCGGTGGAAGATAAGCCGACAATGACATCACCAGGACGAATGTTGGCATTGTTGATAACATTTTTTCGCTTCATGCGACAGGTGACGGTGGAATCAACGATAATAGTCCTTACCAAATCGCCGACGTCTGCTGTCTCGCCTCCCGTAGGCCAGATGCCAATGCCCATTTCCCTCAACTCTGCCAGCAGTTCGTCTGTTCCATTGATAATGGCGGAGATAACCTCGCCAGGAACAAGATTCTTATTACGGCCTATAGTGGAAGAAACGAGAATATTGTCCACTGCCCCTACACACAACAGATCATCGGTGTTCATTACAATGGCATCTTGTGCGATGCCTTTCCAAACAGAGAGATCTCCCGTCTCCTTCCAGTACATGTAGGCCAATGAAGACTTTGTTCCAGCTCCGTCGGCATGCATGATATTGCAATACTCGGGGTCGCCTCCTAGGATGTCAGGGATAATCTTGCAGAATGCCTGTGGATAAAGCCCTTTGTCGATGTTCTTGATGGCGGCGTGGACATCTTCTTTGGCTGCAGAGACACCACGCATCATGTAGCGATTATTCATATTATATTGTTCTTTTCTATGTTATGATTTCTCATTCTGCCAAATGCTCCATGCTGCAATAGCTTGCAGATGAAGCATCTCCAATCCGTTCTTGGTGATAGCACCCTGCTTTCTCCCTTTTTTCAGGAACAAGGTTTCCTCCGGGTTATATACAAGGTCGTAGAGCAGGTGGTCTTTACTCATCGCTTCATAGGGTAGTGGTGGGCATTCATCAATATGGGGGAACATGCCTACCGGGCTACAGTTGACAATGACGGTGTATTCGTGAAGTATCGCTGGCGTAATCTGCAGATAGGTAAAGTCACTCTTTCCTTCTGTTCTGCTGACAAAGGACGTTCCTATTCCGATGGATCTCAATGCGTAGTTGACCGCCTTGGAGGCTCCGCCCGTACCAAGAATGAGTGCCCGTTTGTGGGAACTGCATAATAACGGCTCAATGCTTTTCCTAAAACCTATAACGTCTGTGTTATGACCAACTATTCGCAGTTTGTTGTCCTGACGCATAAATTGAATGACGTTAACAGCACCAATAGCCTGAGCCTCCGCACTAAGTGCATGGAGGAAAGGAATAATCTGCTGTTTATAGGGAATGGTGACATTGAGCCCTTTTAATGTCGGATTGTCAGTAATTACTTGTTGAAAATCCTCAATTGTACTTATCTCGTAGTTCTCGTAAACAGCATCAAGTTGCTCTCTGCAGAACTTTTCGTTGAAGAAGCTCGCTGAGAACGAATGCCCTAATGGATAGCCTATCAGTCCGTATTTTGTCATGTTTGGTTATTTGGTGGCTATATACATCGTGCAGATGCCATAGGTAAGCCGCTTGAAGGAAGCTTCCTTAAAGCCGGCTCTTTTGAGAATTTGAATCATCTGCTCTCCTTGTGGAAAAGCTTCAATGGTTGCAGTGAGATACTCATAAGCCCGGGAATCCTTGGATATGAGTTTTCCGTAAATAGGAAGTACGGTGTGGGAATAAACTCTAAAAAGTTGTTTCATTGGGAATTTGACTGGTGTCGTTAATTCCACGATGCTTAGATGACCTCCGCTTCTAAGTACCCGGCACATCTCACGAAGCCCTTTGTCAAGGTCTTGGAAATTGCGAATGCCAAAGGCGGCTGTGATAGCATCGAAACTGTTGTCGGAAAACGAGAGTGAGAGGCAGTCTTCTTTCTTGAAACTGACAATGTGTTGGAGTTTTTCTTTCTCAACTTTCTGCCCCCCAATCATCATCATTCCCTCGGAGATATCTACGCCTAAGAGTTCTTTCGGCTGGAGCATCTTGGCAGCAAGGATTGCAAAGTCGCCTGTTCCTGTTGCCACATCAAGCATCCTCTGAGGATGGAAAGGTTCCAACTGCCTAATAGCTTTCTTCCTCCATCCTTTGTCGATGTCCCACGAGAGGCGATGATTCAGGATGTCATAGGTGGGGGCGATATTATCAAACATCGCTTCCACCTGTGATGTCTTGTCTCCCGCCTTCTGATAGGGCTTAATTTCCTCTTGTGCGTACATACTTCTTTGTGTTTATCTGTTTTCTTCCAGCCAGATGTTGACATTGCGCTCAATGCGTGCTGCAATATCTTCTGTGGCGTCCGCTTTCTTAAAGGCTTCGCCAGTGATGTGCTCGTAAAGCTCGATGTATCGCTCTGAAACACTCTCGGCATAGGCATCAGTAATCTCTGGCATTTGCTGGCCAGGCTCATTCATGAAGTTATGTTCGATGAGCCATTGGCGCACAAATTCTTTTGATAACTGACGTTGTGGCTCGCCCTTTGCCAGCTTCTCTTCATAGCCTTCTGCATAGAAATAGCGGCTGGAGTCTGGAGTGTGTATTTCATCGATAAGGTAAACATGACCGTCACGCATTCCGAATTCATACTTCGTATCGGCGAGGATAAGCCCTTGTTTCGCTGCAATCTCCTGGCCGCGTGCAAAGAGTCGGCGAGTATAGTCTTCCATTACAGCATAGTCCTCAGCGCTGACAATACCTAATCTGATAATTTCCTCTTTCGAAATGTTCAGGTCGTGACCTTCGTCGGCTTTTGTAGTCGGCGTAATGATTGGCTCGGGGAAGCGTTCATTTTCTTTCATACCGTCGGGCAGTTTTACTCCGCAAAGTTCTCTTATCCCTTTCTTGTAGTCCCTCCATGCCGAGCCCGTCAGGATGCCGCGAATAATCATTTCTACACGGAATCCCTCGCATTTCAGTCCTACTGTAACCATCGGGTCAGGTGTTGCCAGCTTCCAGTTCGGGCAGATGTCACTCGTCGCATCCAGAAATTTTGCTGCAATCTGGTTTAAAACTTGTCCCTTGTAAGGTATCCCCTTGGGTAGGATGACATCGAAAGCTGAAATTCTATCGGTGGCAACCATCACCATGATGTCGTCATCAATGTTGTACACATCGCGTACCTTTCCATGGTACACGTCTTTCTGCTTGTAGAAATTAAAGTCAGTTTTTGTAAGTGCTTTCATTTTCTCCGGTTTTATGGATTTGTTGGGATTTGTCGTTGTTCTTAAGCGAAAGTGCCTTGTCTGCACTCTCATAAGCATTCACAATACGGGTTACTAGTTTATGTCTTACAATGTCCTTCTCGTCCAGATGCACAACGCTGATACCTTCCACCCCCTCAAGAATCTTTAGTGCCTCCTTCAACCCGCTCAGTTGGTGTTTCGGGAGGTCTATCTGAGTCATGTCACCTGTAATAATCATTTTAGTATTCCATCCCATCCGTGTCAGAAACATACGCAACTGTGCAGGTGTTGTATTTTGTGCTTCGTCTAAGATAACCACTGCGTCAGACAAAGTGCGACCACGCATAAAAGCCAATGGGGCGATCTGTATAATGTGCTTCTCCATCATGTCCTGTAGCTTTGTCTGAGGAATCATGTCCTCAAGCGCATCGTATAGGGGTTGAAGATAAGGGTCAACTTTCTCCTTCATGTCACCGGGAAGAAAACCAAGCTTCTCACCTGCCTCTACAGCAGGACGAGAAAGGATGATCTTCTTCGCCCATTTTTCCTTCAGGGCTTTCACCGCCAGAGCAATCGAGAGATACGTCTTGCCTGTTCCTGCGGGTCCCACGGCAAAGACCATGTCGTTCTTTCCGAACGAATCAATCAGCAGTTGCTGGTTAATAGACCGGCTCTTAATGGGTCTTCCGCTCAGGCTATAGCAAACAACTCCTTTCACCGCATCGGCTTTTCGCTCGCGACCATTTACGATGTCTAAGATATCTTCCTCGCCGATGGTGTTGTATTTCATGATATGACGGCACATGCTTTCAACGCATCTCTCTAGACGTAATAGCTCTGCCTCCTCGCCGAGCACACGCAGCACATTGTCACGCGCAACGATGCGAACCTTTGAAAACAGCGCTTTTAATATTTGCAGATGGCTGTTCCCCACACCATAAAAAGATAGCGGGTCAATGTCTTCAAGTATAATATGTTTCTCTATCAAGTCTTATACATTATTTATATTTGGGTGCAAAGTTACAAAATAATTCATAATTCGTAATTCATAATCCGTATTTTTTTGTAATTTTGCGCTCGCAAAAATGACATACTCATGTACGTTAGTAAAAGAAGATATATACAGGGCTTTGCCCTCATCGTTATTTTGTTGGGCGTTGTCAGAGCTGTTGTAGATGAGCGTAATCCCCAACACTCTTCCCCAGTCGCTATGGAGGAGCCATTATTAAAAGATACCATCCTCCCTCATGATTCCATGAAGGTAGTGGGAAAAGTGGCCCCTCACCGCATTTTGAGTGTCAGAAGCTACTCTGATGCTTTTCCTGATGCTCAGGATGTTCAGATTGTCGCAGCCAACAAATGGGGCGTGACGCCTGTTTCCAATCGAGCTGATGCAGAACGACGTAAGTCAGAGCTTGTCTATGTTGGCAGCAATCCCTATTTTTTCATTGAGCCACTCTATCAGAGCATCCCTTATCTAGTGCCACGGGCTTCGAATGCTTTGCAAGAGATTGGACGATGTTTCTTTGACAGTCTGCAGGTGAAAGGGCTGCCCCTTCATAAGATTATCGTTACCAGCGTGCTCCGGACTAAGGAGGATGTGACACGTTTGCGTCGTCACAATGGCAATGCCACGGAAAATAGTTGCCACATGTACGGTACCACGTTCGATATCGCCTACAACCGCTATCTGAAGGTGGAAGAAAATGACAGTGCCTATTCCAAACGGCGTACGGTGGCTGATGTGCGTCTGAAACAAATCCTCTCTGAGGTTCTTAACGACCAACGCCATCTGGGGCGCTGCTATGTGAAGTATGAGGTTAAACAGGGATGCTTCCACATTACGGTCAGATAAAAAAGGCAAGAAAAAAGAGTCAGCTTCCGAAAGGGGCTGACTCTTTTTGATAGATTTGTACTGAGGATTATTTCTTGTTCAAGGCAAGGTCAATTTCCACGGCGATAGATACCGTAGCACCTACCATCGGGTTATTTCCAATACCCAGGAATCCCATCATCTCAACGTGTGCAGGAACAGAAGAAGAACCTGCAAACTGAGCATCGGAATGCATACGACCCAAGGTGTCGGTCATTCCGTAGGATGCGGGACCAGCTGCCATGTTGTCAGGATGCAGCGTACGGCCAGTACCACCACCTGAAGCTACAGAGAAGTAGGGCTTGCCTGCAAGCACGCGCTCCTTTTTATAGGTTCCAGCAACGGGGTGTTGGAAACGGGTTGGGTTGGTAGAATTACCAGTGATGGATACATCAACATTTTCTTTCCATAGGATGGCGACGCCTTCACGAACATCATCAGCACCATAGCATTTCACTTTGGCACGAGGACCGTCAGAATATGGAACTTCCTTCACGACTTTCACTTCGCCAGTGTAGTAGTCAAACTGGGTCTGTACATATGTGAAACCATTGATACGGCTGATAATCATGGCGGCATCCTTACCCAAACCGTTCAAAATAACGCGAAGAGGTTTTTGGCGTACCTTGTTAGCCTTCTCAGCAATCTTGATGGCGCCCTCGGCAGCAGCAAAACTTTCATGGCCTGCCAGGAAGGCAAAGCATTCGGTTTCCTCGCGCAGCAGACGGGCTGCCAAGTTTCCGTGACCGATACCAACTTTACGGTCGTCTGCAACAGAACCGGGAATGCAGAAGCTCTGCAGGCCGATGCCAATAGCTTCGGCAGCTTCAGCTGCACTCTTTACGCCCTTCTTGATGGCGATAGCAGCACCACAGACATAGGCCCATTTAGCATTCTCGAAGCAGATTCCCTGAGTGTCCTCACACATCTGATAGGGATCCACACCTGCTTTCTCGCAAATTTCGTTAGCCTCTTCTATGCTGTTGATTCCGTTCTCTTTCAGAGCTGCCAGCACCTGATTGATGCGACGCTCATAGCTCTCGAATGATACTTTTCTAATCATAATTCCTGTCCTCCTTACTCTTTACGTGGGTCAATAGCCTTAACAACTCCCTGCTCGGCTTTGGTGCGACCATAGGAACCTGTGAACTTCTTCACGGCTTCATTGGCATCCATACCGTTCTTGATGGCTTCCATCATCTTGCCCAGGTGAACATACTCGTAGCCGCATACCTGATTGTCTTTGTCCAGGAACTGCTTGGTGATGTAACCTTCTGTGAGTTCCAGATAACGTGTACCCTTGGCAACAGTACCATAAAGTGTTCCGGTCTGTGAACGCAGGCCCTTTCCCAGATCTTCCAAGCCGGCGCCAATAACGAGGCCGCCTTCTGAGAAAGCACTCTGTGTGCGTCCGTAAACAATCTGCAGAAACAGCTCACGCATAGCGGTGTTGATAGCATCGCAAACCAGGTCGGTGTTCAGAGCTTCAAGGATGGTCTTACCAGGTAGAATCTCTGAAGCCATAGCAGCAGAGTGGGTCATACCTGTGCAGCCGATAGTTTCAACCAGAGCTTCTTGAATAACGCCATCCTTTACGTTCAGGCTCAGCTTGCAGGCACCCTGCTGTGGAGCACACCAGCCAATACCATGGGTATAGCCCGAAATGTCTTTGATTTCTTTGGCCTGAATCCACTTACCTTCTTCAGGAATGGGAGCAGGTCCGTGATTGGGGCCTTTGGCCACAACGCACATGTTTTCAACTTCCTTTGAATAAATCATATTCAGAAAATAGTTTAATTAGATAATAATGTTAAAAACTTAATTATGGCGCAAAGATAATAAAAACTGTTGAATATACCTAATTATTGGGATGGATTTTTGATAAAAATATGTAATATTCTTTAAAATCAAGCGTTATTTAGAATAGTTGGTTATGAACGAACAAAAACATGGCGAGAGCTATTCACATATCCTGAAGTACACGAGCCTTTTCGGAGGTATTCAGGGGTTGGGCATTCTCATAGGAGTATTGCGCAACAAAGTCGTGGCTGTATTGCTTGGTCCTGATGGCGTGGGACTTCAAGCTCTTTTCAATACAGCTGTAAAATTCATGGGGGACTCTACCAATCTTGGTGTATCCATGAGTGGCGTTCGTGAGATATCTGGAGCCTTTGAAAACAGTACCGAAGAGGCAAAGACACGTCTGCGATACAATGTCCAGCTTATTCGTTCATGGAGTCTCCTTGTTGCATTTGTGGGTACAGCGCTTACCATCTTGATGAGTCCGCTACTCAATCTCTTCTCCTTTGACTGGGGGAATCATACGCTACATTATGCGGCTTTGTCACTTGTCGTAGGGCTGACAGCTGTTATTGGAGGAGAACTCGCAGTGCTCAAGGGGATACGTCGGTTACAGGAGCTGGCCATTTCTTCCGTGCTGACTGTGCTTATTTCTCTACTGCTTTCCGTGCCGTTCTTTTGGTTTTGGCGCGAGCGTGCCATCGTGCCGGTCATGATTTTTGTATCCTTTGCACAGTTGTTTGTTGTGGCTCGTTATTCTTGGCGTCAGTTCCCCTATAAGGTGAGCTTTTCCCATCGTGTATTGAGACAAGGTATAGGTATGGTTCGCTTGGGCCTTGCCTTTGTGCTTGCGGGTATCCTTGGTAGTGGTGCCGACTATATTGTTCGCACTTGGCTTGGAAGGACAGGCGGACTCGACATCCTCGGCCTCTACAATGCGGGCTATATGATGACGATGGTTTATGCTGGCATAGTTTTCTCTGCTATGGAGACAGACTACTTTCCACGGCTCTCGGCTGTCAAGATGCTTGGTCGGGAGTTCAATGACAAGATTAACAAACAAATAGAAGTCTCGCTACTCTTAGTGTCTCCTATGCTCGTGGGCTTCCTCATCGGACTGCCTGTGTTACTTCCCTTGTTCTATAGCGGCAAGTTTATGCCTGTGTTAGAAATGACACAGGTTGCAGTCCTTGCAATGTATCTAAGAGCTATGAAATTGCCTGTTGCCTATGTCCCTCTTGCACGCGGCGATTCCAAATCTTATTTATTCCTTGAGGGCATTTATGACGTGCTCATGGTATTGGTTTTCATTCCTTGCTATACCTATTATGGACTCTTTGGAACAGGATTAGCCATGCTTTTTATGTCAATCTTCGATTTCTTCATGCAAATCATTTATATGCGCTATCGCTATGATTACCACATTTCGCGTGAGGTTATTGTTTATGCTTTTGTACAATTGCCTATCGGCATCACGGCCTATGGGGTGTCAGTCTATCTGAATAGCCTGCCGTATTGGATTTTTGGCACATGCCTGTTCGTTGCTTCTACCGCAGTATCGCTCGCTGTTATTCGCCAAAAGACCCGTCTGTGGGAATCTCTTAAAGCCAAATTGTCCTCATATCTGTAATTAGTCCCCATGAATCTCCATGAAAGTCAGTGTCCTTGTTGCCGTATATAATGCTGAGCAAACGATTGCCTCCTGTCTTAATTCATTGCTCGCACAAACCCACCAAGACCTGCAGATACTTTGTGTTGATGACTGCTCGCAGGATGGTTCATGGACTATACTTCAAGACTTTGCAAGGTGCGACAGTCGCATTCTGATTTTTCACCTGAAGGAGAACAGAGGACAGGCTCATGCGCGCAATGTAGCACTTGCTCATGCTGATGGTGACCTCATTGCTTTTCTTGATAGCGACGACACGATGGCTGAGAACGCCATTGAACAGGTGGTAGAGGTTTTTCAGTCTCATCCTCAGACGGGATGCGTCTTGCTGAAGGTGGTAAATTGTCTTTCAGATGGAAAACACGAAGACTATCCCATGGAACCTTTTGTGTCTATGAGTGGTTACGATGCTTTCCTGAAAAGCCTGACGTGGGATATTCACGGTTGGTATGTTGCTCGGTCTCAGTTATATAAGGATTATCCATTTGATGAGACCTGTAAGTCTTATAGTGATGATAACACTACTCGTATTCACTATTTCCACTCTGCGGAAGTTCGTACTTGCGCGGGTATCTATTATTACCGTCTAAACCCTTCTTCTGTTACCCATGCTCCCAGTCTTCGTCGCTTTGATTATCTTCGTGCCAACGAAAGTATGAAGAAGCAATTGATAGATCTAGGTGTCAGCGATGATGTCCTCAATATTTACGAGACCGTTCGTTGGCGTGTAGTGGTGGACAGTTATATGTTTTATTTTCTCAACCGTAATCGTATGCAGTCTTCCGACCGCAGCGCTGCCATTCAGGAGATTCGCCGTGTGTGGGGCAATGTTGAACTTCCGCGTGTAGATCGCAAACTTCGTCATTCATTCGGTTTCATCCCTTTTCGTCCTTCGTTTATCATTTCACATCCTTCATATCTTTGCTGGCTTTTCTTTCGTTTACAGGAAGAACTATACTTCTCACTTCGTCAATGTCTAAAGAGACTTCCTTTTATTTTATAATATATGTTGCTGTAGTAGGTTCTTGATGAAGTACGGCATTGCTGATGTCGGCAGGTGAAACTTGAATGGGGCTTCGGGTGAGCTCTGGCACGTTATAGCTCTTGAGCAGGCGGGTGTTGTAGCGTGGATCACGTTGTGGTAAAAGGAAAGGTTTGCTAGCGTGTCCATCCTCGTTGATGTGCGCGATGTAAAGTCGTGAAAAGTTTCCGTCATCGCGTCGTGAGGCGAGTATTATCCAATGACTGTTGCTTGACCATGAGTGGAAACTGTCAGCCTCGGGACTATTTGCGGTGCTGAGTGGGAAGGGTTCGTAAGTGGGGTCATGCAGAGGCTTCATCCACAGGTCTGCCGTGCGATGCCAAATGTGAAACTGCCCGTAGTCGGCGAGGGTATAGAGAAGAAAACGTCCGTCGGGGCTGATGCGTGGTACGCTGGCGCTCTTGCCAGCAGAGGCACAGTCAACCTCCAGGCGTGGTTGCCCGAAAGAGCGGGTTGCTGCATCAAAGGGAATGGACCAAATGTTATAATGAAGTTCTGCATAGTGCTCCATCATCCATGCTCCACGATCCTTAGGTGCTATGGTGTCAGGCAGGTCGGGTATGTCTGCAGAAGCGTAGTAGAGTTGGTCGCCAGAAGGTGCCCAGCAAGGAAAGGTTTCAAACTGCTTGTCGGTCTTGAAAATATGACTGACCGTGTTGGCTTTTGCATCGTAGAGGAGAAGGTCAGAGGCTTCGTCGAGAACTTCTATTCGCTCTGAATGTTGCATGTGGAAGATTTGTCCTGTAATATTAGTGGAGAAAGCTACCAGCGGCTGTGTAGGATGCCATGAGGGATATACGCCAGCGGCGAGGATGCTGTCATGCTTGATGGCAATCTTCTTGATGTCGCCATTATCGATGATAATGGTGCCTCCATGCTTGGCACGCACATGAAAGAGCATTCTTTGTGTGTCGTTGGACTGATAGTTGTGGCAGTTCACACAGTGGTTTTCATTGTCATCGTATGTGCGGTTATTCTCGTAAATGATGCTCTCGTCATAATTGGTAAGATTACGCTGGTAGAGCCCCAACTGACGATAAAGTTCGTAGCCGGGTTCGATAAGACGGTAGGAAACGTAAGTGTCGATAGGCTCCTCTGCAATATTAATGGTAAAAGGCTTATGGCGTAGCCACTTGCCATCGTGTCGGGCATAGAGGGTGATGTATAGCGGCTTTCCTCGGTGTTTTCGGAGAAGGTCGCGCCATTCTGTCGTGTCGGGTTGAATGAGTCCGGAAGCGTTTGCTCCAACGGCATATGTTGAGGATGTTTCGTTGGAACGGTTATTGCTGGCATTAGAATAGACTGCCACAAAAGCATCGGCCAAGGAATCCTTGACAATGAAGGTCAGGGGTGCAATGTTAGGAGGCACCGTTATGTTGTCGTAGTCAGGGTATATGACAGCAGGTGTCTTTGCTTCCGTATATGTGTCGGGTATGTTTGCCGACGGCTGGCAGGCATAGAGAAGTAATAGTATGAGAGAGGAAAATGACAGATGATATTTCATGATGCAAAGGGTAGTGGAGTGAAATACTAAATAAATATATGTGATGATTTCTTGACGGCCTAATTGACACCTGCGCTTGAAGGACTTTCCTTGTCGTCTTTCTTGCGTGTGCTTTTCAGATTCCCAAAGAAGTAGTAGTAGGGGTAGTAGCCCTGATATTGGTCAAAGAGCTGCCGGGCGTTGCCCAGACGATCCTTGATGTAGGGTTGTATGCCTTGGATGAAGTAGCTGTAGCGCTGGGCATCCATCTGTAGATTTGGAAAAGCTCGCAGAATCTCGGGGTTCTTGTGTACTTGCGTGATGAGTCCTTCTGCAATAGACCTTGGGAGCGTCTGCCCTACGAGAGGCTCACAACGAAGCAGAAAGTCGGGCATGCGCTTTGAGTAAAGGTTTGCCATCAGACTTTGTTGCAACACTTGCATGCTCCTTCCTTCCGTCAGTACGGCAGAGTAACCAAGGAAGGTAGGTTGCGGGAATTGACTTTCGAAGCAGTCGGATACAGGCTCTGCCATGCGGACGGCTGCAAATTCTGAATCTGCGGCGATGAGTTCTTCTGACGGGTTCGGCGGAAGCATTTCCGTGTATTTGCCTACAAAATCGAACTCGAAAGGGGAGAGTGCAATGAGGTCAAGGTATTTGCGTGCCAGATTGTAGTCGCCGTGTAAAAGTGCAAGGCGCGACAAGTGTTTCAGGGAATAGAGTGACGGCCCATCCATTGTCAGCAATTCCATTGCGTTATGCTCGGCAACGCGTAACAAGCCCGCGTGGTAGTTGCAGTCAGTCTGATAGTAGGTTGTTCCGATGTCTGGCTTTCCGTTTCGTCCGCAAACAAGGAGTGAGTCGTAATCAAGGCGTATCTGGAACAGATCGTCGGCCAGTCGACCGGTCCTTGTTAACGCAATGGCGTAATAGGCGGCCAACGGACGGTAGCTGAGGGTGGCATGTTGAAGGGCGGTCTCGGTCATGCCTTGCCAGTCCTGATTAAGCATCTGTACTTCCATGTGGGTAAGTGGGCGCAGGTATGGGTGACGAAGAGTGGTCGTTTCAAAGGGGATGACTGCGAGTATAAGTACGAAAGCTGGCTGCATCCACTTCTTCCAACATAGTCCATCTTTTGATAAAGAATCCTTGGATACCAATGATCTGCGGAAAAGAACATGGGTAGTAAGGGCCGCAACTATCAATATTGTGAGCCCGAGGGTAAGCAAGCCGAGAGCCCGCCCGCTCTCATGTTGGAAATAGAGTTCCATTCCACTCCAGGCAACCCAGGCCATCCATGTTATGGAAGGTAGGAACTGTGTCCACCTCCAACGTTCTCCTGGGCGCACAATGTAGCCAACGAGCCATGAACTTATGGTGAGCATGATTGCCACCAAGAATCCTCCAAACCAGGGCCAACGGAAAAACGTGAGAAGGGCGCGTCCGATAATCCATAGCCACCCAAATGCCTGTTGGCTTAGGAAGTGCATGAGGGTGGGGTCGGTTGAAAAGAAAGAACGTTCACGGGCTATGCGGCCAATATCGCCCATCCACCAAGATGCCCACAACCATGCAATGATAAAAAACAGCCCTAATGTACAGAGGTGGGGTGAAACACGGGAACATAGGTTGGACTGTTGGTTGGTGCGAGACAAGTCTTGTTTCTTTTGTTTCTTCTTCATATCTTCTGCTTTTGACCGCAAAGATAATCATTATAATTGAAAATGGTAGAAAGATGTGATAAAAATTTCTTCTATATATATAATAAGGTGTATGTTTAAGGTGTGTGTGAATTCGTAAATTTTTAGTTATTAAAAGATGTAAAAACCAATAATTTTTTTATTTTTCCTTGCTGTCATATGGAAAATTATATTACCTTTGCAGGCGATTTGAATATACAAAAACAACAAACTTTAACCCAATACAAATTTTAAAAGTTATCCAAAATGGGAAACTTTTTCAAAAAGCTGACATGAAAAGTTTTCCAAAACGAGCAACAAAACAATGGAAATTAAAAACTTTACCATTACCAAACGAGACGGTTCAAAAGACCGTTTCTCTTTAGACAAAATTATGAATGCCATCATCAAGGCATTCGAGTCTGTTAACGAGCAGATCGACCTCGGCTCCATCTCAAAGATTCTGAGTCACCTTGACATTCAAGATGACATCAAGGTGGAGGATATTCAGAATCAGGTGGAAGAAGCTCTGATGCGTGAAGGCCATTATAATGTGGCCAAGTCATTCATGCTCTACCGTCAGCAGCACACGGAAGACCGTGAGACGCTGGAGCGCCTGAAGTTTCTTGCAGACTATGTTGATGCTACGAATGCTGCAACGGGGTCCAAGTATGATGCCAACGCCAACGTGGAGCACAAGAACATTGCTACGCTAATTGGTGAATTACCAAAGTCAAGTTTCATCCGTTTGAATCGCCGTCTGCTCGTTGACCGCATTAAAAAGATGTACGGAAAAGAACTTGCCGATGAATATTTGGACAAGCTTACCCATCACTTCATTTACAAAAATGATGAGACAAGCCTTGCCAACTATTGTGCATCTATTACCATGTATCCTTGGCTAATCGGGGGAACCATGTCCATTGGTGGTAACTCCACGGCACCCACTAACCTGAAGTCGTTCTGCGGCGGATTCGTCAACATGGTGTTTATGGTATCGAGTATGCTTTCTGGTGCATGCGCTACTCCTGAGTTCCTCATGTACTTGAACTACTTCCTCGGCATGGAATACGGTAGGGATTATTATCAGAATGCTGACAAGGTGGTTGACCTCTCTCTGCGTCAGCGTACCATTGACAAGATGATTACCGATTGTTTTGAGCAGATTGTCTATTCTATCAACCAGCCGACAGGCGCACGCAACTATCAGGCTGTGTTCTGGAATGTCGCCTATTACGATAAATATTATTTCAAGAGCCTGTTCGGTGAGTTCTTCTTCCCTGATGGAAGCCAACCTGATTGGGAAGGTCTTTCCTGGTTGCAGAAGCGCTTCATGAAGTGGTTCAACAAGGAACGTACGAAGACTGTGCTTACTTTCCCAGTAGAGACGATGGCGCTGCTCACCAAGGATGGTGACTGCATGGACAAGGAGTGGGCCGACTTCACGGCAGAGATGTATGCCGAGGGTCATTCATTCTTCACCTATATGAGTGACAATGCCGATTCTCTGAGTTCCTGCTGCCGTCTGCGCAACGAGATTCAGGACAATGGCTTCAGTTACACGCTCGGTGCTGGTGGCGTGTCAACTGGTTCGAAGAGTGTGCTTACTGTGAACCTCAATCGCTGTGTCCAGTATGCTGTAAACAATAATCTTGACTATAAGGAGTATCTGCATGATGTGATTGAGCTTTGCCACAAGGTGCAGTTGGCTTATAATGAGAACCTGAAGGAATTGCAGCGCAATGGCATGCTCCCACTTTTCGATGCCGGTTATATCAATATCGGGCGTCAGTATCTGACCATTGGTATCAACGGTCTGGTTGAGGCCGCAGAGTTCATGGGCCTGCAGATTACTGATAATCCTGAGTATCTGAAGTTTGTTCAAGGCATTCTGGGCATTGTGGAAGAACTCAATCGTCAGTATCGTACGAAGGATGTGCTCTTTAACTGCGAAATGATTCCTGCTGAGAACGTTGGTGTGAAGCATGCAAAGTGGGATCGTGAGGACGGCTATTTTGTTCCGCGCGACTGCTACAACAGCTACTTCTACGTTGTAGAGGACGACTCTCTGAATATCATTGACAAGTTCAAACTTCATGGCGCACCTTATATCGAGCATCTTACTGGTGGCTCAGCCCTGCACATGAACCTGGAGGAACACCTCTCCAAGGCACAGTACCGCCAGTTGCTGAAGGTGGCTGCCAAGGAAGGTTGCAACTACTTTACATTCAACATTCCCAATACGTTGTGTAATGATTGTGGCAATATAGACAAGCGTTACCTGAAGGAGTGTCCGAAGTGCCACTCCAAGAACGTAGACTATATGACCCGTATCATTGGTTATCTGAAGCGTGTGAGCAACTTCTCACAACCGCGTCAGAAGGAAGCTGCACGTCGCTTCTACGCAGGTCAGACCAAATATACGGTCGAAGCCGTCTGAGCTATATGCTGAAATATGTTAATACCGGCGTGGTTTTTCAGGAGATTCCTGACGAGGTAACCCTGTCCATTAACATCTCTAATTGTCCTTGCCGCTGTCCTGGCTGCCATAGTAAGTATCTGTGGGCCGATAGCGGCGAGGCTCTTGACGAGGCAGCCCTTGATCGTTTCGTTGCCGAGTATGGGAAAGACATCACCTGCATTTGTTTCATGGGCGGCGATGCTGAGCCCGAGCGTGTGAATGAGCTGGCCCGTTATCTGCATGCAACGCACCCTCGTTTCAGGGTGGGATGGTACAGCGGCCGTCTCCGTATCAGCCAACGTATCTGCAAAACTGACTTTGACTACATCAAGATTGGACCCTATATTGCCCATCTGGGGAGCCTGAAGTCTCCCACAACTAACCAGCATCTCTACAAGAAACAACTTGATGGGAGCTTTCAGGACATCACTTCGCGTTTCTGGAAACGCCCCAATGAGTCATAACACAAGAACAGACTATGGATGAGAAAAAAAAGGAAGAACGCCCGCATGTTGCCATTGTTGATTCCAACATGCTTTCGGCTTTGGGACTGAAACAGATACTCCAGCATGTCATTCCCATTATGACCGTAGAGACTTTCACCTCGTTTGAAGAGATATCTGCATCTAATCCTGACCGCTTTTTCCACTATTTCGTTGCCATGAACATCGTTTTAGAGCATCGTTCTTTTTTCTTGGATCGATGCCGTAAGACCATTGTGCTCACGACCTCGACTGATCCCAGCGTTCAATTGTCAGATTTCCATTGCCTTTGTGTTAATGTTTCTGAAGAACAACTTGTACGTTCTCTCCTCATGTTGGAACAGCATGCCCATGCCCATGGGCGTAACCTGCCCTCGATGCCTCGTGCATTGGAAAGTCGCATCCTCAGTTCCCGCGAGATAGAAGTACTCTCACTTGTGGCTCAGGGTTATTTGAACAAGGAAATAGCCGACCGGCTGAATATAGGCCTTACGACCGTAATCACTCATCGTAAGAATATTGTCGAGAAGCTGGGAATGAAGAGTGTGAGTGCGCTGACTATCTATGCCGTCATGCACGGCTATGTGGACATTAACAAGATATAATCAGAGGAAAGGCGAGAGTTGGTTGGCAAACCAGCCGCGGAACTTCTCCCATGGCGTACGGAACTCATTCCATGTTTCCTGTGTAAGGCGGAAGCTGTCCAGCTTGTCTCTCTGAAACATGTCGTTGAGTTCTCCGGTTGTTTCCTTGTCGAGTATGATGGCGTTTACCTCATAATCCCAGTAAAGACTCCTACAACACAGGTTGGCACTACCCACGGTGCAGAATTTCCCGTCAACAGTCATGATTTTTGTGTGGTGGAAGCCCGGTTTGTACATCCACACATCGGCACCACGTTTCATCAGCTTGTGTACCTTGAAGAACACGCAGTCGGGAGTCAGCGGTACGTCGCTATGGGTGGAGACCATGATTGATACCTTTACCCCTCGCTTCAAGGCCCTTCTGATAGCCTTCAAAACAGGCCCGTTCATGGTGAAATAGGGGTTGACTATCTGAATGCTCTCCTGAGCATTGTCGATGGCAGACTTGTAGAAATTCCGTATGATGCTGCTTTCTTTCGTGTTAGGTTCGCGGGTGATGATGCCCACCTCTTTCCTTCCTGCTGTTGATGACGTGTCGGCTTTCAATCCCTTGAAATATTCTGGTGTGCGAAGCTGCCGGTAGTATTTCGTTCCCGATACCTTTTGTCCTGTTGTCTTGTTCCAGATGCGCAGGAAAATCTGCTGTAAAGTGTTTACAGCATCGCCTTCGATACGGCAATGCATATCTCGCCAGGAACCAACGACTTCCGTCCCGTTGATGTAATAGTCGGCAACATTCATACCCCCCGTGTAACCAATTTGCCCGTCGATAACCACGATCTTGCGGTGGTCACGGGAAAAGGCATTCTGTATCCATGGGAATCTCATGGGGTCGAACTGGTAAATCTCGATGCCCCGTTCGCGCAATGCTTTGATGTGGGTACTTGTCAGCGGGCGGTTGTTGGAAGCGTTGCCGAATGCATCATAGAGTGCTCTCACTTCCACACCCTCGGCTGCTTTCTCGGCGAGGATGTCGAAGAGCAGGCCGGCTATGGAGTCGTTGCGGAAGTTGAAGTATTCAAGATGCACGCTGCTCCGGGCCTGTCGGATGGCCATGAACATGTCGTCAAACTTCTCCTGCCCGCTTGTGAGCAGGGTTACGGAGTTGTTACTGGAGAAGACCGTGCCAGCTTTCTCCATGTCGTGCTTGGTCAGCGAATCAGACGTTTCTCCGTTCAGGGGTAGGATTGCGAGCAGAAAAGCCAGCAGCATCATATCATACAGGAATAATGGTCAACCACTCCGAGCAGGTGTTTCTGCTGATCGGCTACGAGCACGGTGTGTATCTTGTGGCGATGCATGATACGTTGTATCTCAGCGATACGCGTGGTGGGGAGCACCATCTTCGGGTCTCGGGTCATGATGTCGCTGACGGTGTGGTCGAAGAACTGGGCTTGCCAGCGTTCCATAGCACGTCGGATATCGCCGTCGGTAATGAGTCCGATGACACGTCCCTCGTCCAACGTGATACCCAGTCCGAGCTTTCCGCGACTTACCTCAATGATGGCCTCGCCGAGATGCATGTCGGAGGGTAGGATAGGCATGTCTTCCGACCGCATAACATCAGCCGCCGTTGTGAGCAGCCGCTTACCAAGCTCTCCGCCCGGATGGAACTGTGCGAAGTCTTTCGGCTTGAACTTCCGCTCCTGCATCAGCGCAATGGCGAGCGCATCGCCCATGACGAGTTGTGCCGTCGTGGAGCTGGTGGGAGCGAGGTTGAGCGGACAAGCTTCCTTTTCCACTTTCACCAGCAGGTGAATGGTGGAGTATTTGGCGAGCAGTGACTGCGGGTTGGCACTCATGCCAATGATAGGTACGTTCATGTGAAGCACCATTGGAATGAAGCGCAGCAGTTCATCTGTTTGCCCGGAGTTACTGATGGCCAGTACCACATCGTCGGATGTCATCACGCCGAGGTCGCCGTGAAAAACGTCGAGAGGATTGATGAAGAACGACGGCGTGCCCGTGCTGGAGAGCGTGGCGGCAATCTTCGCGCCGATATGGCCGCTTTTGCCTACGCCGGTTACTATAATCTTGCCGTGACAATGAAGCATCATGTCAACGGCTTTGTCGAAATTTTCATCTAGAAGTGGTATCAGGTCGAGTACAGCCTTGGCTTCGTCCTGCAGGCATTGGATGGCATATTCTCTTACTTTCTTCATTTAGTCTTCTTTAATAATTTTTTCAACGAGCGGCTTCAAGTCGCTGAGCTTTAACATGTTAGGACCATCGCTGAGTCCATGGTCTGGGTCGGGATGAACCTCAAAGAAATAACCTGTGGCTCCGAAAGCTTTGGCTGCGAGTGCCATAGCGGGAACAAAGCGGCGGTCGCCGCCTGTTTTGTCGCCGGCACCTCCAGGCCGTTGTACGCTGTGGGTGCAGTCCATGATGACACGCGGCACAATCTCCTTCATGTCTGGAATGTTGCGGAAGTCAACCACGAGGTTGTTGTAGCCGAAGCTATTGCCACGCTCCGTGAGCCACACCTCGGGTGCTCCGGCTTCCAAGGCTTTCTCAACGGGGAAGCGCATGTCCTTTCCGCTAAGGAATTGTGCTTTCTTGATGTTGACAATGCGTCCCGTTTTTGCGGCACTCACCAACAGGTCTGTCTGTCGGCAAAGGAAGGCAGGAATCTGCAGCACGTCGCAAACTTCGCCGGCAGCCTCGGCCTGATAGCTTTCATGGATGTCGGTTAGCACGCGGAGCTTGTATTTCTCCTTGATGTCGGCAAGCATCTGTAGGCCGCGCTCCAGTCCTGGTCCGCGGTAGGAACGGATAGAGGTACGGTTGGCTTTGTCGAACGATGACTTGAAGATAATCTCGGTGCCGAGCGACTGATTGATGTGTACAATCTCCTTTGCAACGGTCTCCAGGAGTTCCGGAGACTCTATCACGCAGGGGCCGGCTATCAATATTGGTTTCATAATCGAATGATTTTGGTCTATTGTCAAATATCATGCAAAGGTACTCAAATCTTATTAAATCGGCAAATCTTTTTCCTTATTTTGTTGTTTCTGTCATTTCTTGAAATGTTAAAAACTTGGAATTATCTTGACAACTCGTTTCAAAATACGCACAATTATGTGTTTCTTTCATCTATGGATGGTTGCGACGGCCAAATTTTAAGTTGTTTGTAAAATGCTGAAAATCAATATCTTGCGTTATTTTTGGAGTCTTTTGCAAGGACTCTTCGTTCTTTTTCCCTTCTAAAAGATATACCTTTGACCATCAATTTCATAACAATTCGGCCTCAACTTCTTATATGGTTGTCCTTCAAATATATTGAAACGCTGCTCTAATATCAGCCCTTTGAGCTTCTAACTCCAGTCCTTTTAGGGTGCTAAAGGAATCCTTTGAGGGTGCTAAAGGAGTCCTTTCAGGGGTTCAAAGGGCACCTTTCGCAGGTTCAAAGGTATATGTTTGACAAATAAAAGCGTTCCCCACAACAAGAAGGGGGAACGCAATAAGGATATCATAGCATTTTTCTCCAGATGGAGCAATCGTGAAGTGTTAAAATCTGGCCATTTTTCTTGACATTCTATCCCGCTACAGGCGCTGTGGCAGAAGCCGTTGCCGGCGTGGGAGATATGATGTGTATGTCGCGCTGTGGGAACGGAATCTCGATATGGTTCTTGTTCAGCGTCTCGTAGATACATTCCAGAACAGTGCCTGTGTCGCCATATTGTGTAAGCACGTTCAGCCATACCACGACTTTCATGTTGACGCTACTGTCTCCGAACTCGCGCAGGACAATCCTCGGTTCCTTTTCAGGGTCGGTTATCTGGAGCGCCTTGATGGCATCTAATAGCAGCGCCTTGCATCGCTTGATGTCCGTTCCGTAGGCCACGCCGATGTCCATCGTCACCAATTCATAGCCGTGGTTCTTCGTCAGGTTCTTATAGTTCTTCGTGAAGAGCTGGCTGTTGGTGAAGGCGATGACAGAGCCGTCGGTTGCCTCGATGAGGGTGGAGGTGTAGCTGATGGAGCTGACCTTTCCGCGTGTTCCGTCGCAGATGATGAGGTCGCCCACCTTCACACGGCCTGCCATCAGGGAAACGCCGTAGTAGATATTCTCCAGGATGTCCTTCGAGGCGAAGCCGATACCCGTTGACAGACCGCCGGAAATGACGACGAGCCAGGTGCTGGAGACGTGGAGAATGCCCAGCGTGATGATGAGCCAAACGCCCCAGACAAAGATCTGCACCACGTTCTTGGCCATCACGTTGCGGCTGGCTGCCGTCGAGGGGTCGGTGCTCTCGAAGTACATGCGCAGCAGTTCCTTTACCGTAGAGTTGATGTAGGCGAAGATGAAGAAGAGGTTGATGACCTGTGCAATGCTGAAGATGCTGGCTGTGAAGTTCTGCGTGTCAATGAAGTTCTTGCTGAAGATCTCGCGTGTAGTGTCGCTCAGGTTGAACACACCTGATGCCCAGTAAATGGAAATAAGTATGGAGAGGACGATGAGCGTGCGCAGGACAACATCGTTGACGAAGCGGAATCCCCATGTCTTCGTGATAGGCATCTCGTCGTAATGCTTGCGCTTGGCGTAAGCCTGCAGCCATTCAGAGATACAGGTGAACGTGAGCACGCAAGTGAGCTGCATGACCCACCAGATGAGCAGTTGTACGCTGAGTAGCGTGTATCCCATCCATGAGCATATGACAGAACAGATGAAGACCACTTGTGAGACATAGCTGTAGAACATATCCGAGCGCGGTACGTTTCTTTTATGCCTCCTGATGACGTACCATTGCCACAGACAGCAGAGCAAGAGGATGGGCGGCAGGATGAGATTCACCAGCCTGTTGGGCATCAGGACGATGCGTATGCTGATGACAAGGAATCCGATGAAGATGAGTGGAGCGTAGATTCTGTAGGCACTCTTGATTTGGTTGCCTTCCAGACGGAGCAGTAGTGAGATCAGAATGACGCCCAGCAGCCAAGTGTATTCCACCAGCAGGTCGCTTGCCATGATGAGGAAGTTCTGCTGCGTTGTGTTGTGGATGATGCCTAAAATGATGGCCAGCAGAATGACGGAGGTTGTCATGATGATGCAGGTCCGCTTTGTCAGGAACGTCTTCGAGCGGAAACGCTTCGGTAGGAGTACCCTGATGAACAGCATGTTGATAAGTACCGAGAAGACTCCATAAAGCAACAGGGCGCAGAAGAGGTCGATGATGGCACTTACGTCCCAGTCAGACCTTACCTTTGAGTAGCGCCGGTATTTCTTTGAAACGGACTGGCGCGTCTCGCGGATGTTGTTGTTGATGTTCCTGAGAATGGAGGGATAGGAGACTCCTCCGTTGCTGAAGATGCTGTTCTGGATGTCCGCATAGCGTTTGTTCGCATAGTCGTTGAGGTGCTTCAGCCGCTCCTCCGTGTTCTCGTAGATGCGCACATAGTCGTTCAGTTGGTCCCGGTTGTCGCGCAAGGTGCGTCTGATGTTTATGGCAAGTGTCAGACACACGTTCCTGTCTATCTGTGCCTTCTCGCTCAGCGAGCCCGTCATCATCGTGTTCAGGTTGTTGATCAGGCTGTCATAGCGTGCAATCTCGTCGCTTGTCTTCTCAATGAATGAGCGGAAGGGGAGCACGTTGCGCTGGAACTCATGATACTGTTCGGTGGCCTCGTGGCAGGCATAGGTGAGGTCGAAGATGTATTCCGATTTCTGGGAATAAAGCATCAGCGAGTTCTGATTGGAGCGGTTCAGCACGTTGATGAGCGTGTTTCGCACTTCTTCCTGCTGCTCGCGCATAAAACCATTCTGCCGTTCCAGATCCAGCCGGCTATTGGTCAGTTCCGTACGGAGGATGGAAAGGGTATGCTCGAGGTCTTTCTCCTTCAGCACGGCATGCGCCTGAAGAGCAAAGAAAAGCAGGGGAAGCAAGAGGTAGAGAAGTCTTCTTTTCATATCGGTTGTCTGTATTTTGGCTGCAAAAATACAAAAAACTCTCCACTCTTCGCGCCGAACTCTCAACTTTTTATTACTTTTGCACAAAATTAAGAGATTCAGAGAATGAGAATTATAGCAGATAGTGGCAGCACGAAAACCGACTGGGCTGTTGCCGGTTCCAAAGCCTTCATTGCCAAGACCCAGGGCATCAACCCCGTGTTGATGTCCCGTGAGCACATTGTAGAGATTCTTCGCACAGAACTGCTGCCCCAGCTTCAGGGCCAGGTGGCAGAGGATGAGGACGTAGAGGTGTGGTTTTATGGAGCCGGCGTGCGTCCGGAGATGGAACCGAAGATGACCTCTGCGTTGCAAGAGAGCTTGACGGGTGTGGCGGGAAAGGTCAGCGCTTCTGCGGCTTCAGACCTGCTTGGGGCGGCCCGTGCGCTCTGTGGACGTAATGAGGGCGTGGCCTGCATCCTCGGAACAGGTGCCAACTCCTGTCTGTATGACGGTTCTCGGATTGTGAGGAATACACCTGCATTGGGCTTCATCCTTGGCGACGAGGGTGGGGGAGCCGCCCTTGGCAAAGCCTTCCTGAACGGCATCTTCAAGGGTGTGCTGCCTTCATGGATGCGTGAGGATTATTTGAAGGAGAGCGGACTGACACTCTCCGATATTATCCGGAAGGTCTATCGGGAACCTATGCCCAACCGCTTCCTTGCTTCTCTTACACACTATATGGGCCGGCATATTGACAATCAACAGCTACAGCAATTGGTAACGGAGAATTTCCGCCTGTTCTTCTGCCGCAATATCCGCCCCTATAGACGTGCTGACCTGCCCGTTTCGTTCGTGGGCAGCGTGGCATACTACTTCCTGCCCCAGTTGCTACAGGCGGCTCGCGAGGAAGGATTCGAGCTCGGTACCGTCGTGAAGAGTCCCCTTCAAGGCCTCTTCGACTACCATCAGACATGACCTCTTCCTATGCAATAGGAAACAGCCGGAAAGTGCGTAGGACAAATTTTGTCATGTTGAGATTGCATTTTTTTGAGGAATATGATGTTTATTCGCAAAATATTTACTAATTTTGCATCGCTTTTAAAAGCTATTGATCAATAAACATTATATTTTTTATGTATTCAACTTTGTTAATTACCGTTTTACTGACGGCTGTTACCTTGGTGCTCGGCGCTTACGTCGTGGCCAAGCTAATCGGTCCCCGGTCTTACAACAAGGTGAAAGGCGAACCTTTTGAGTGTGGTATTCCGACGCGCGGCTCCTCATGGATGCCCGTGAGCATCGGCTACTATCTCTTCGCCATTCTTTTCCTGATGTTCGACATTGAGACCGTCTTCCTCTATCCGTGGGCAGTCGTTGTCAAGCAGTTTGGACCGATGGCACTCGTCAGCATCGGCTTCTTCCTGTTGGTACTGGTATTTGGCCTGGCTTATGCTTGGCGGAAAGGAGCACTGGAATGGAAGTAAGAAAACCGCACATCAAGAGTATTCCTTATGACGAGTTTAAGGATAATGAACACCTCGAAAAGCTCGTGGAAGAGCTTCATGAAGGAGGCGTGAACCTCGTGGTTGGCTCGCTTGACCAGGCTATTAACTGGGGACGTTCCAACTCTCTCTGGTCTCTTACCTTTGCCACGTCGTGCTGTGGTATCGAGTTTATGGCTGTTGGCTGTGCCCGTTACGACTTCGCACGCTTCGGTTTTGAGGTAACACGTAACTCCCCCCGTCAGGCTGACCTCATCATGTGTGCCGGAACCATCACCCATAAGATGGCTCCTGCCCTGAAACGCCTGTACGATGAGATGGCTGAACCGAAGTATGTCATCGCCGTAGGTGGCTGCGCCATCAGCGGCGGACCCTTCAAGACGAGCTATCATGTCGTAAAGGGTATCGAAGAGATTGTGCCTGTCGATGTATTCATCCCTGGCTGTCCGCCGCGTCCGGAGGCTATCCTCTATGGTATGATGCAGCTTCAGCGTAAGGTGAAAGTGGAGAAGTTCTTCGGCGGTGTGAACCACAAGCAGACCAAGGAGGAGCGCGAACTCGGTATTTCCAATGAGGAGCTGATCTACGGTAAGAAAGGTAAGCCCATCGTGGTAACCGAGGTTCCGGAAGACTTCGTTGAGGAAATGAAAAGTGAACAGTTAAAAGCGAAAAGTGAGGAGGCAACGAAATGAAACTGAACAACCTTGTATTTGATTTCGATAAGTTTGCCTCTGAAATGGCAAATCTGAAGGATAAGAAGCATTTTGACTACCTCGTGACCATCGTCGGAGAGGATTTTGGCGAAGAGGGCCTGGGCTGTGTCTACATTCTGGAGAACACAGAGAGCCACGAACGCTGCTCTGTCAAGATGCTTGCCAAGCAGGTGGGTGACGACTATGTCATTCCTTCTGTTATCGGTTTGTGGAAAGTTGCCAACCTGCTTGAACGTGAAGTGTTTGACTTCTACGGCATCAAGTTCCTTGGACACCCCGACATGCGTCGCCTCTTCCTGCGTAGTGACTTCAAGGGATATCCCTTCCGCAAGAACTGGAAGGGTAGCGATGACTATTCTCTTGAAGACGATGTGGAGCCGACTTTCGGCTGCGAATACTCGCTGAACAAAGATGGAAAGCTTGTCTGCAAGCAGAATCCGCTCTTCACAGATGACGAGTATGTGGTCAACATCGGCCCTCAGCACCCCTCTACCCATGGCGTGCTGCGTCTGCAGACCGTTCTTGACGGAGAAACTGTCAAGCGCATCTATCCGCACATGGGCTACATACATCGCGGTATTGAGAAGATGTGTGAGAGCTATACCTATCCGCAGACCCTCGCATTGACCGACCGTTTGAACTATCTCTCGGCCATGATGCACCGCCACGCTTTGGTGGGTGTTATTGAAGAGGCTCTGGAGGTGGAACTCACCGACCGCATAAAAGCCGTACGCACCATTATGGATGAGCTGCAGCGTCTGGACAGCCACCTGCTGTTCTGCGGCTGCTGCGCACAGGACCTTGGTGCCCTGACAGCCTTCCTCTACTGCATGCGCGACCGTGAGCATGTGCTCAACGTCATGGAAGAGACCACAGGCGGACGACTCATCCAGAACTACTACCGCATCGGCGGACTGCAGGATGACATCGACCCGAACTTCGTGAAGAATGTGAAGGATCTCTGCAAGTACCTGCGTCCGATGATTCAGGAGTATATGGATGTGTTTGGTGACAATGTCATAACTCACAACCGTCTGGAGAAAGTGGGACCGATGGGACTCGAAGACTGTATCAACTATGCCGTTACAGGTCCTGCCGGACGTGCTGCCGGATGGGCAAACGACGTGCGCAAGAACCACCCATATGATATGTATGACAAGGTGGAGTGGAAGCAGATCACGCTTTCTGGCGCTGATTCCATGGATCGTTATCTTGTCCATATCCAGGAGATGTATCAGAGTCTTGACATCATCGAGCAGCTCATCGACAACATTCCGGAAGGTGACTTCTATGTGAAGCAGAAGCCGATCATCAAGGTTCCAGAAGGACAATGGTATTACTCTGTGGAGGGATCGGCCGGAGAATTCGGCGTGTACCTCGACTCCAAGGGAGACAAGAGTCCCTATCGCCTGAAGCTGCGTCCTATGGGACTGAGCCTTGTTGGTGCCCTCGACCCGATGCTGCGCGGTCAGAAGATTGCCGACCTCGTGACAACGGGCGCTGCCATTGATATCGTGATTCCCGACATCGACAGATAGTGGGAAGGAAATAATGTAAAAAGGTAAAATAGTAAAGATATGTTTGACTTTTCAATAGTAACGCAATGGTTCGACGGACTTCTAAGAGACACACTCGGTCTCGGAGACTTCTGGACGATCCTTATAGAGTGCGTGCTGGTAGGCGTCATTATCCTGACGGCTTATGCCCTGCTGGCTATCGCGCTGATATTCATGGAGCGTAAGGTCTGTGCATACTTCCAATGCCGACTGGGCCCGATGCGTGTGGGTCCCTGGGGAATCTTCCAGGTGTTTGCCGACGTGCTGAAGATGCTCATCAAGGAAATCTTCTTTGTTGACAAGGCTGACAAGTTCCTTTATGCGTTGGCTCCGTTCCTTGTGATTATCGGGTCGGTGGGAACCTTCTCCTTCCTTCCTTGGAACAAGGGTGCCAATGTGCTTGACTTCAATGTAGGCCTGTTCCTCATCACGGCAATCTCTTCCATCGGCGTGTTGGGCGTGTTCCTTGCAGGATGGGGTAGTAACAACAAGTACTCCGTTGTATCGGCTATGCGTGCTGCCGTGCAGATGATTTCTTATGAGATGTCACTCTGCCTGTGTCTCATCACAGCTGTTATCTTGACGGGTACGATGCAAGTGAGCAGCATTGTTGACTACCAAACTGGTCCTTGGAACTGGCTGATAGTGAAGGGACATGTGCCTGCTATCATCGCATTCATTGTCTTCCTCATAGCAGGAAACGCCGAGGCAAACCGTGGCCCGTTTGATATGGCAGAGGCTGAGAGCGAACTGACCGCCGGACATCATACCGAGTATTCGGGTATGGGCTTCGGATTCTTCTATTTGGCAGAGTTCCTGAACCTGTTCATCATTGCCGGAATTGCAACGACAGTCTTCCTCGGAGGATGGGCTCCCGTCAATATCGGCATCGAAGCATTCGATGAAGTGATGAACTACATCCCTGGAATCGTATGGTTCCTGGGTAAGGCCTTCGGCGTGGTTTGGCTGCTCATGTGGGTGAAGTGGACATTCCCCCGCCTGCGTATTGACCAGATCTTGAAACTGGAGTGGAAATATCTGATGCCGCTGTCGCTCATCAACCTTGTACTGATGACCATCGTGGTGGCGCTGGGTCTATATATATAATAAGGTATAGTAATCATGGAACAAAACAAATCATATTTCTGCGAGCTCCTGGATGGCATGAAAACGCTGGCCATCGGTATGAAGGTTACTCTGAAAGAGTACTTCACATCGAAGTCAACAGAGCAGTATCCGGAGAACCGCAAGACAACGCTGCATGTGGCAAAGCGTCATCGTGGTCGCCTGGTCTTCAAGCGCAACGAGGACGGAAGCTACAAGTGTACGGCATGTACCTTGTGTGAAAAGGCTTGCCCCAACGGCACCATTAGCATCAAGTCGGAAATGCGCGAGGACGCAGAGACCGGCAAGAAAAAGCGCGTGTTGCTCGACTATCAGTACGATTTGGGCGACTGCATGTTCTGTCAGCTCTGCACCAACGCCTGCAATTTTGATGCTATAGAGTTTACGAACGATTTTGAGAATGCGGTATTCGACCGCGAGTCGCTGAAGCTTCACCTTGACAAGGAGGTCTATGAGGGTGGTTCACTGCCCGGACTGATTGAGGGTGGCGCTCCGCTGACAATCGGTAAGTTCAATACAAAAACAAAGTAAGGAATATGGCAAATTTAGTAATGTTTTGCATATTGGCCGTTGTCATTCTTGGCTCGGCAGTTATGTGCGTGACGACCAAGAGTATCATGAGAGCCGCTACATTCCTGCTCTTTGTTCTCTTCGGCGTGGCAGGTATCTATTTCCTGCTCGACTACACATTCCTTGGCGCAGCACAGATCAGCATCTATGCCGGAGGTATTACGATGATGTATATTTTCGCTATTCAGCTGGTCAGCAAACGTACGTTGCAGGGACTGCAGGAGCATCTGAAAGGCTCGCGCGTCTTTGCTGGTGCTCTAGTAGCCTTGATTGGCTTTGCCACGGTGGTAGGAGTGTTTTTCAAGAATCAGTTGTTTGACCGAATGGCTTCAATGACAGAGAGCCCGGAGGTTCAGATGGATTTAATCGGAAGTGCTATGGTTGGTGCTGACAAGTATCAGTATGTGCTACCCTTTGAGTTCATCTCTATCTTCCTGCTCGCCTGTATCATTGGTGGCATTATGATTGCAAGAAAGGAGGAGAAGCAATGATACCTGTAGAGTGTTATTTCGTGCTGAGTGCCATGTTGTTCTTTATTGGCTTCTTCGGCTTCGTGACCCGTCGCAACCTGATTGCGATGCTTATCTCCGTTGAACTCGTGTTGAATGCGGTTGACCTGAACTTTGCCGTTTTCAACCGTTTCCTCTTCCCCGGACAGCTTGAAGGCTTCTTCTTCACGCTCTTCTCTATTGGAGTGAGTGCTGCAGAGAGTGCTGTCGCTATCGCTATTATCATTAACGTTTACCGCAGATTCCACAGTGACCAGGTGAACAGTATTGAAAACATGAAATGGTAAATACTTAAGATTATGTACGAATATTCATTTTTGATACTTCTTCTCCCGTTACTGTCGTTCCTTGTATTGGGACTTGCGGGAATGAAAATGTCTCATAAGGCTGCAGGACTGATTGGCACATGCTCCTTGGGATTGGTGACAATCCTAAGTTATGCCACGGCTTTCGAGTACTTTACTGCCGACCGCGTGAATGGTGCTTTCCAGACCTTCATGCCTTATAATTTTACATGGCTTCCGCTTGGAAACTTGCACTTTGACTTGGGTATCCTGTTGGATCCGATTAGTGTCGTCATGCTGATTGTCATCTCGACGGTCTCCCTCATGGTGCATATCTACTCGTTTGGCTATATGCATGGGGAGAAAGGTTTCCAGCGCTACTACGCTTTCCTCTCTCTCTTCACGATGTCCATGCTTGGACTGGTACTTGCTACGAACATCTTCCAGATGTATATGTTCTGGGAGCTGGTAGGTGTGAGCTCATATCTGCTTATTGGATTCTACTATCCGTTGCATGCAGCCGTAGCAGCTTCCAAGAAAGCATTTATCGTGACGCGTTTCGCTGACATGTTCTTCCTCGTCGGTATCCTGATTTTCGGCTACTACACGGATTCTTTCGGTTTCTCCTTTGCTGGAGACATTCAGGTCGCCGCAGGTGCAACTCCATTGGTGACGGGGAGTGCCGCCAAAGCCTTGGCTGCAGGAGGCTTTATCCTACCGACAGCTCTGGTACTGATGTTTATCGGTGGTGCCGGTAAGAGTGCCATGTTCCCGTTACACATCTGGTTGCCTGATGCAATGGAAGGTCCTACTCCTGTCAGCGCATTGATTCATGCTGCAACGATGGTGGTGGCTGGTGTGTTCCAGATTGCACGTATGTTCCCTTTGTGGATTCAATATGCTCCCGAAGCAATGAGCATCGTTGTGTGGGTGGGCGTCTTCACAGCTTTCTATGCAGCAGCCGTTGCCTGTGCCCAGAGTGACATCAAGCGTGTGCTTGCTTTCTCTACAATCTCACAGATTGCCTTTATGATGGTGGCTCTTGGCGTCTGTCTTCCCGGACATCATGGTGAGCTCTTCGACAACCATGCACAGTTGGGCTATATGGCCGGTATGTTCCATTTGTTTACCCACGCCATGTTTAAGGCTTGTCTGTTCCTTGGTGCCGGTTGCATCATTCATGCTGTTCATTCCAACGAGATGGAGTTCATGGGTGGACTGCGCAAGTATATGCCCATAACCAATGTCACATTCTTCATCAGCTGTCTGGCTATTGCTGGCATTCCGTTCTTCTCGGGCTTCAGCTCAAAGGATGAGATCATCACAGCATGTTTCCAGTATAGTCCTGTTGTAGGATGGATTATGACGGGTATTGCTGCCATGACTGCCTTCTATATGTTCCGTCTGTACTATGGTATATTCTGGGGAACAGAGAACGTGGAGGCACATGAGCACCATACTCCACATGAAGCTCCGCTTAGCATGACTGTTCCTCTGATTGTGCTCACGTTGATTACTGTCGGAGTAGGTGTTTACTGCACTTTAGCCGGATTCCTTGGATGGGGAGGCTCGTTTGGTTCTTTTGTGTCTGCAGCAGGAACAGACTACACCATTCACTTCGATACGCAGATTGCTGCAACCAGCACTATTATTGCCATCCTGAGCATATGTCTCGCCACATATATATATAAAGGTGAGCAGCAGCCCATCGCCGAACGTCTGTATAAGACATTCCCGAAACTGCATCGTGCTGCATACAAGCGTTTCTATCAGGATGAGATATGGCAGTTTGTCACACATAAGGTTATATTCCGTTGTGTTTCCATGCCTATCGCATGGTTCGACCGTCATGTTATTGATGGAACGTTTAATTTCATGGCATGGGGTACCAACGAGGCAGGAGAGTCTATCCGTACATGGCAGAGCGGTGACGTTCGCCAGTATGTGGTATGGTTCCTCACAGGTGCTGTCGCATTAACATTAATCCTACTGTGCCTATAGGTCCTGTAAGACCTATATGACCTATAAGACATATACGACTATGAATATATTATCATTATTCGTTTTAATACCCGCTCTGATGCTGCTTGGCCTTTGGTTGGCCAAGAACCTCAATCAGGTACGCGGTGTGATGGTGGCTGGCTCATCTTGTCTGCTGGCCCTCTCGGTATGGCTGACCATATACTTTGTGCAACAGCGTTCTGCTGGTAATACAGATGTAATGCTTCTGCAGGATAGTATAGAATGGTTTGCTCCACTGAATATTTGTTATGCCATTGGTGTGGATGGTATCTCGGTGGTAATGTTGCTGCTTTCCAGTATCATTGTCTTCACGGGAACCTTTGCCTCTTGGCAGTTGAAGCCTCTCACCAAGGAGTATTTCCTCTGGTTCACCCTGTTGTCTTCGGGTGTCTATGGCTTCTTCATTTCCATAGACCTCTTCACGATGTTCATGTTCTATGAGGTGGCCCTGATTCCGATGTATCTGTTGATTGGTGTATGGGGAAGCGGTGCCAAGGAGTATTCTGCCATGAAGCTGACACTGATGTTGATGGGAGGCTCTGCCTTGCTGATCATCGGAATCCTTGGTATATACTTCTTCTCTGGTGCTACAACAATGAATATTCTTGAGATTGCAGACATGCACAATATCCCCGTTTCCATTCAGAAGGTGTTCTTCCCCTTCATCTTCATCGGTTTCGGCGTGTTAGGTGCTATGTTCCCGTTCCACACATGGTCACCCGACGGTCATGCTTCTGCGCCTACGGCTGTATCAATGCTCCATGCTGGTGTGTTGATGAAGTTGGGCGGATACGGTTGCTTCCGCGTCGCCATGTATTTGCTGCCTGAAGCTGCACAGGAACTGGCTTGGATATTCCTGATTCTTACCACCATCTCTGTAGTTTATGGTGCATTGAGTGCCTGCGTACAGACAGACCTGAAGTATATCAATGCATATTCTTCTGTTTCTCACTGCGGTCTGGTGCTCTTCGCATTGTTGATGATGACACAGAATGCTTGTTCCGGTGCCATCCTGCAGATGTTGTCTCATGGTTTGATGACAGCCCTGTTCTTTGCGCTTATCGGTATGATTTACGGACGTACTCATACGCGTGATGTGCGCAAACTTGGAGGTTTGATGAAGATTATGCCATTCTTGGCGGTAGGCTATCTGATAGCTGGCCTTGCCAACCTTGGTTTGCCGGGCTTCTCTGGCTTTACGGCAGAGATGACCATCTTTGTCGGCTCTTTTGAGAATGCAGATGTCTTCCATCGTGTATGTACTATCATCGCATGTACTTCTATTGTGGTGACAGCTGTCTATATCCTGCGTGTCGCTGGCAAGATCCTGATGGGCAAGGTTGCCGACCCCCATTACGAGGAACTTACCGATGCTACTTGGGATGAACGTGTTGCCGTAGCTTGCCTCATCTTCTGCGTGGCAGGTCTGGGACTCTCACCGTTCTTCTTCAAGCCGATAATTGATAATGCACTTGGTCCTATCCTCAGTGTTATGGTGAACTAAAGAAAGGAGATATATTGATATGAATTACGGACAATTTCTTAATATGATTCCCGAGGCAACCTTGGTTGCCATTCTGGTGATTATCTTCTTGGCCGACTTTGCTCTGAGTAATAGTGAGCGTAAGCATCCAGTGATGCGTTGTTTGACGCACACTCTGCTTCTGCTGCAGTTGGCTTCCTGTCTGCTGGCTTCGCCTGCTGAGGCTTTTGGCGGGATGTATATCGCAACGACGGCCGCCAATGTCATGAAGGTAATCCTGACAGCAGGTGCCTTGATTGTATGCATCATGGCGCAAGCTTGGATAGAAGGTCATGAAGTGACCCGACGCTATGAGGGTGAGTTCTACATGCTCATCGTCTCTACATTGCTGGGTATGTATATGATGACTTCAAGCGGACACTTCCTGATGTTCTTCCTCGGACTCGAAATGGCGAGTGTTCCTATGGCTTGTCTCGTTGCTATGGACAAGTGGAAGAATCTTTCTGCAGAGGCCGGTGCCAAGTATATACTTACAGCAACCTTCTCCAGCGCTATCATGCTTTATGGCATCTCCTTTATCTATGGTGCCGTCGGTACGCTCTATTTCAATGATGCCGCGGTTCTTATCGGACTGGATGTGGCAAAGAGTTGGACTATGCCAGTGATGCTGGTTATTGGCTTGGTGTTCTTCTTCGCAGGCTTGGGCTTCAAACTCTCCCTTGTTCCGTTCCATTTCTGGACTGCCGATACTTATCAGGGCGCTCCGACGGTGGTGACTGGATATCTGAGCGTAGTTTCCAAGGGCGCAGCAGCCTTTGCACTATGTACTATTCTGATGAAGGTGTTCGGCCCGATGGTGGAATACTGGGAATACATGATGTATATTGTCATTGTGTTGACCATCACGGTTGGTAACCTTTTCGCTATGCGTCAGACAGAGCTGAAGCGATTCATGGCATTCAGCTCCATCTCTCAGGCTGGTTATATCATGCTGGCAGTGATTGGAGAGTCTGCTATGGGATTGACGGCATTGATGTACTACACGCTGATTTATGTGGTTGCCAACCTGGCTGTGTTCACGGTTATCAGTATTGTTGAAGAGAATAATGGCGGAACCACGGAGCGTAGCAGCTATGCTGGTCTCTATCAGACAAATCCGCGTCTGTCCTTCTTGATGACGCTGGCACTGTTCTCTTTGGCTGGTATTCCACCGTTTGCAGGTATGTTCTCGAAGTTCTTCGTTTTCATGGCTGCTGCCGAGCAAGGTTCTTTTGCAGCATATTTTGTGGTTTTCATTGCCTTAATCAATACTGTTCCGAGCCTGTATTACTACCTGCTCGTAGTGAAGGAGCTTTATATCAAGAAAGAGGAGAATCCTCTTCCTGCTTTCCGCAGTGATAATGCTACAAAACTTGCGCTCGCACTTTGCACTGCTGGAATCATTCTCTTTGGAGTCTGTTCCTGCATTTATGAGTGGCTGAGCAATGCAACAGGCATGTAAAGGCTTTTGATTATTACGATTAGACTCGGGATGAGAGGAACGTTCCTCTCATCCCTCTCTATTTATAAAATAAAAAATATATATACACATATGTTCATTTCTGTTCTATTTTTATCAGTAGCCTTGGCTATGGATTGTCTGACGGTTTCTATTGTCAGTGGTGTTGTCCTGCAGCGCATGGAATGGCCGACTGTACTTAGGATGAGCACACTCTTTGGATTGTTCCAAGGGCTAATGCCGTTGTTAGGCTGGCTTGCTATGAGCTTCTTTGCTTCAGGCTTACTGCTTTATGGACATATCGTGGCTTTTGTTTTTCTTTCTTTTGTTGGTGGAAGGATGATATGGGAATCTTTTCGTGAAGGTGAACCGACAATGTTTAATCCGCATAAATTGCGTACCCAGTTGCTGCTTGCAGTTGCAACAAGTATTGATGCCCTTGCAATTGGTGCTTCTTATGCTGTTTTAGGCTATGACAAGCTGTCATTGCTTGCATTGCCTTTCTTGATTATCGGCCTGGTTTCCTTTCTCTTTGGAGTAACGGGACAGGTGTTGGGAGTACGTTTTGGAAAGATTACACGACGTTATATCCGTCCGGAATTGTTGGGCGGCGTAATTCTTGTGATAATCGGATTAAAAGTGCTTCTTGGTTTTTAGCGTTTACGCAATTGCCAAAACGCAATGGCAGAGGCCGCTGCCACATTTAGCGAATCTACCTGGTGGTACATGGGAATGCGGGCTACATAATCAGCGCTATCAATGACATTCTGGGGAAGACCGTCGCCTTCAGTTCCCATAATAATTGCTAATTTGTCTTCTGACATAAGCATCGGATTGTCAATAGGAACAGAGCGATTGGTTAATGCCATGGCTACAGTCTTAAAGCCTAATTCTCGCAGTATATCCTGATAGTCTTTCCCTTGTTTGGTGATATTTGTCCATGTCCAAGGAATTAGGAATACAGATCCCATGGAAACTCTGACAGCTCTGCGATTAAGTGGGTCACAGGAATCTGGAGTGATGAGAATAGTTTCAATACCAAGTGCTGCTGCAGAGCGGAAGATGGCGCCAATGTTTGTCGTGTCAACAACACCATGTATGATGGCTATGCGGTGAGCATGATCAACAATCTGCTCAATCGTCTTGAGTTTGGGGCGCCGCATGGCACATAGTACGCCTCGTGTCAAAGCATAACCCGTGAGCTGCGTCAACAGCTCACGGGTTCCTGTATAGATATTGACACACCTGTCAGAATATATATCTCCTTCTTTGGCTGTGCATCTGCGAATGATTTCCGCAGCATCTCCTTCGATGTGCTTCCTTTCACACAGTATAGCTAAAGGTTCATAATCGCCATTACCTTTCTTGCTTTCGGCTTCCCAGCGATTAAGTGCCACATGGATAACCTTTGGACTTTCCGCAATAAAAATACCTTTCTCAGGCTCAAGTTTATTACGGAGTTGTGCTTCTGTTAGAGTGGAGAAAATCTCCACGCCAGGGTGGGAGAGAGAGGTAATCTCAATGACAGGCATGTCCTGATTTTTTATGCAACCTTCTCCAAACGCTTCATCATGGCAAACATGAAGATGGCGGCAATGACGCAGACGGCGATGAAGACACCCCAGACAACGGTGAGCGAGATGTCGCCCCAGAGGTAACCACCTACGCCTACCAGTTTGTTACCGATGGCCGTAGCCACAAACCAGCCACCCATCATCAGACCCTTATATTTGGGAGGAGCCACCTTTGACACGAAGGAGATGCCCATGGGCGAAAGTAACAACTCGCCGAACGTGAGGATAAGATAGGTACTAATCAGCCAGTAGGGGGAAACGAATGAAGCTGCATCGCCAGCCACCTTCTGCTCGTTGGGGGTAAGTAGCCCTTGAGAAGCCACCATCATCACCAGAAAGGCCGAAGCTGCCACCAACATACCGTAGGCAATCTTGCGTGGAGGACTAGGTTCCTTGCCACGAGCGGCTAGCGAACTGAAGATGAGCATCGAGAATGGGGTCAATGCCACAACGTAGAAGGGATTGAACTGTTGGAAGATGGGGGCACTGATAGCAACCTCACCGTTCAACACATTGTATTTCCAGCAAAGAAAGCCCACAGCAGCCAGTACCACAATGGCAGAGATGGTCTTAGCTTTCGTCGTCTTGCTCTGAAATACTGAGAAACCTGCATAAACGATGAAGACAATAGCCACGAGGTTCCATACATCGAAGGCCATGCTTTCGAGTCCGGACGACGACTTGGCTGTAAACTCATCGGCGAAGTAGGTCAATGACAGACCATTCTGATGGAAGGCCATCCAGAAGAAGATGACCACAGCGAACACCAAGCAAAGGGCCACAATGCGTTGTTTGGTCTCCTCTTTCGACATCTCCGGCACAGCCTCGTTTGTTTTTTCACTTTTTAATTTACCCTTTTCACATCCTCCTTCCGTGTGACGGAAAGTACCACGGAAAGCATAGTAGATGGCAATGGACAGCACCAGCGAGGCACAGGCCACGGCGAAGGAGAAGTGGTAAGCATCGTTCGACGAATAACCCAGTGACGTCTCAGCCCATTCCTTGATCTTTACGGCTGCCGTTGGAGCGAACAAGGCGCCGATGTTAATGGCCATGTAAAACAGGGAAAAACCAGCATCGCGTTTTTGAGCATACTTTGGATCGTCATAGAGGTTGCCGACCATCACCTGCAGGTTACCCTTGAACAGACCGGTACCTAGGCTAATGAGCAGCAGAGCCAGCAGCATGACAACGAGGGCCAGCATGTTGCCGCCGAAGGGGAACGACAGCAGCAGGTACCCTAGGAACATGATGATGATACCAATGGTGACCATACGGCCATAGCCAAAGCGGTCGGCCATCCAACCACCAACAATGGGCAGGAAATAGACAAGCATCAAGAAATCACTGTAAATCTCACCTGCCCAGGCAGGGTCTAGACCGAAATTTGCCCTGAGGAACAGAGCGAATACAGCCAACATCGTGTAGTAGCCAAAACGTTCTCCTGTATTGGCCAGGGCCAATGCATAGAGCCCTTTGGGTTGTCCTTCAAACATAGTTAAATATTTTTTAAGTTATTATTTTCTTTCTTGTCCTTTTGTTTTTATCACATCGAAGAGATAGGTAACCTTCACAATAATGTTGCTTAGGTTGGAGTTGGCAAAGAAGTCTCGCTTTGTGTCTCCATATATGTTACCCAGTCCGTAGTAGTATCTGGCTTCTGCCAAGAAATGCCCAACCTTTGGGTGGGAGTATTCAGTTCCGCCTCCAACAGCAATACCATAGTCGAATTTGTGCTCAACGGGCATGTTGTATTGTGCAACAGTTGTGTTGATGCGGTCTGTCAGATTGGGTGTTGAGAGGTTGAAGTTGGATTTGGTACTCTCGCTGAGATAGATCCCAAACTGTGGTCCTGCATGGAAGAAGAAGTTGAAGCCTGTCACTTCCCGTCCCCATGCCAGATGGGCAAAGATGGGAATCTGCAGGTAGTTGATGTTGCGCTGGTATGTCTCCGGAGCTCCGCTTGCCACTAGCTGTCCCGTCGCAGGATCCGGCTGTAGCGACTTCACGGGCTGGTCCACCTTGTCCTGAATATCTTCTTTCCAACCTGTCTGCGAGTAGTTTACCTCAGCATACACGGAGCAGATAGTCTTGAAATATTTCTCACAGACATATCTGAATGTAAGACCGCCAGTCATCCCTCCCAACTGCTTCTGTGCTACGGTGGGTGTGAAGTTTACTTCGCTGAGCATGTAGCCTCCGTTAAGTCCAACGGCAAAGTCGTTCCTGTGCTTTCCAACCTGTGCATGAATGAAAACAGGAAGGATGAGTAGGAGTATAATGATATAAAGTATCTTTTTCATCAGTAATTGATAGACTCAATGGACTTGTCGTTTTTGTAATGTATCAGCATGAAGTTGCGGTTCTGCATGCCTCCTTCTTCGCTTGCGGGCTTGAAGTTAAGCGGAGTCTGGAGTGGGGTATAGGAGTTCTGTGTCCGTATCCCCTTGAAATCTTTTCCGCTTTCATGAAGGCCGCGAAGGAAGAACTGTGCGTGGTCGTAACCCGTGATGGCAAAGCGCGGTAGTGCGTTCTGCATGGGCTTATGGAACCACATCTTGTAGTTCTGCTCCAGCCTATATACATCCTGCGACATCGGGTTGTAGAAGAAAGTGGTCGGGATGTATGCATTATATTTATGGAACAGGTCGCCGTAGTTCTTTGTATACATCAGCCATTCCGTATATCCGAAGATTGTGAGAGACAGCCCTGGTGCACTCGCCTTCAGTGTGTTGAGCTTGGCGAAGGCAAGGTTCAGCTCAGGTGAGCGACCCGTGTTTAGCACAACGATGTTGGGCTCCGTCTGGCTGAAAGCTCTGGAAAAATATTCTTCGGATGACTTTAGGTTGGTAATGCTGTAGGTCTTCCCTCGTTTTTCCAGTTCCTTACGCAATCCAAACGTGAAGATTCCCTTCTGGCTGGTGGTGTCGTTGCAGTCGATGAGCACCAAGTGGTGATTGGGGAAACGCTCCAGAAAAGCCTTGATAGATTGTTTGTTTTGCTCTTCCGTATTCTGATAGACCTGGAATATCTGCTTATTGCTGTTCACCTCATTACTGCTGATGGAGAAGGGAATCACCATCTTGATGCCGTAGGTGCGGCAGAAGTCAGCAAGGTTCTTTACCTGTTTCGTATAGAGAGGCCCGAAGATGATGTCACACTCCTTGGCACCGTTCTCTAAGAGCGTTTGGCGGATGTCGGCATCTATGGGAACGTTCCAAGCATGGATATTGGTAGAGATGCCCTGTCGTTTTAGGCTGTCGCAGGCCAGCAACACCCCTCTGTAGTATTCCACCATGCGCCTTCCATCTCCGTCAACATCGTGCAGGGGTAGCATGATGCCCACCCTGATGGCTCTCTTGCGCACGTCGTTGGCCTGCTGTTCTGCCAAAGCCTTGGCAGCTTCTTCTTTAGCCTTTGCTTCGGCCTCGGCTTTCGCACGAGCCGCCAGCACATCTTTAGAGAAGGGGATGAACACAAAATCACCTTTTTTCAGCTCATAGCCTTCCTTTTTCATCTCCGGGTTTGCTTCCATCAAGTCAGGAATGCTGATGCCGTATTCTTTCGCAATGCCGAAAAGTGTGTCCTTCCGTTTAACTTTGTAGATTTCTCTCCACTGATTGCTCTGTGCCAGTGATGTGACATAGCATGTCAGCAGTCCGACGCAGAGTATGTATCTAAATAGTCTTTTCATTTGATTACATATTTATCTTATGACGAATATGAGTGCAAACTTACATATTTTTTTCGAATTAAGCACCAGAACTCCATCTAATATTAACAAAAAAAAACATGAGACTTGTTTACGGTTTTGGTTGGAGTAGGGTAAAAGAAAAAACCGCCGGACTTAAAGTCCAGCGGTAATCTCTAATTTCTCAGTTCGAGCTATAAATTACTCAGCAACAGAGTCAGTAGCAGCGCTGTCAACAACCTCAACGGTATCCATTGCGGTGCTGTCCTGAGCCTCCTCAGTCTGAGCAGCTTTGTTACCACAAGATGCGAAAGATACAGCTACGATAGCTACGAACATTAAAACCAACTTTTTCATTTTTTCTTTGCTTTTTAAATCTGTAAAACAATCATTTGTTTCTTAAAACGCTGCAAAGGTAAGTATTTTTTTAATACGTTGTTCTTTTTTTTAGAACTTTTTTTCGATGTGTTTTGTAACTTTTTTGTAAGTTATTGATTATCAATATTATACAAAATGCAAACAAAAGTTAAAGTTTTCTGTGCACCCACACAAAAGCAAAAAATCGATAATTTTTACTCTTTTATTATATCTTCTATAGTTTCTTTTTTGTACCTTTGCAACAACAAAAATAATAAGTAATTTATTCTCCACGCCTATATATATATAATAAGGTGTAGGTTATCATGATTGACAGTTCTGTTTTTCAAGGCAAGTGTGCAGCCTATTATACGTTGGGATGCAAGTTGAATTTTTCTGAGACATCTACATTCGGTCGGATGTTGCAGGAGATGGGTGTGCGGACTGCAGCGAAGGGTGAAATCGCAGACCTCTGCCTAATTAATACATGTTCGGTGACAGATGTGGCTGATCACAAGTGTCGGCAGATAATCCATCGTATGGTTCGCCAGCATCCTGGGGCATTTGTTGTCGTTACTGGGTGTTATGCTCAGCTTGGTGCCGAGAGGGTCAGCAGGATTCCTGGGGTCGATCTGGTACTGGGTGCGGAGGAGAAGGCCACACTCATTGACTATCTGTCTGATGCCTGGACGCGAAAGACACTGGGGGAGGGCGCTTCCGACAAGGCTGACGGCAGCCTTCATGAATACCACTCCGTGGAGAAGGTTAAGGACATTCGTTCGTTTGTTCCATCCTGTTCGCGCGGCAGTCGTACACGCTATTTTTTGAAGGTACAAGACGGCTGTGACTATTTCTGCACCTATTGCACCATACCAATGGCGCGTGGCTTCTCGCGAAATCCTTCCATAGCCTCGCTTGTTGAGCAAGCACGTCAGGCTGTAGCGGAAGGAGGTATAGAGATTGTGCTTACTGGTGTAAACATCGGCGACTTTGGAAAGACGACAGGAGAGCGTTTCTTGGATTTGGTGAAAGCACTTGACGAGGTTGAGGGGGTACATCGATACAGAATTAGTAGTCTTGAACCGAATCTGCTTACTGATGATTTGATAGACTATTGTGCCACCAGCAGAGCCTTCATGCCTCATTTTCATATCCCGTTGCAGAGTGGTTCGGACGCTGTCTTGAAGCTGATGCATCGTCGTTATGATACAGCCCTTTTTGCTCATAAGATTCACTTAATAAAAGAGCGTATGCCCGATGCGTTTATAGGCGTAGATGTAATGGTTGGTACGCGTGGCGAAACGGAGGAAGACTTTGAGGAGTGCTACAATTTTCTGAATGGTCTGGATGTCACCCAACTGCATGTGTTTCCCTACAGCGAACGGCCGGGAACGGCTGCTTTGAAGATAGATTATGTGGTGAGTGAGCAGGAGAAAAAGCTGCGATCCAAACGCCTGCTGGAACTTTCCGACGAGAAGACGCAAACCTTCTATGCCCGTCATATCGGCACAGAGGGTGAGGTGTTGTTCGAGAAAGCAGGTCGCGGACGTGTGATGCATGGCTTTACTAAGAACTACATACGGGTGGAACTGCCCCCTTCGCAGGCCCGTGAGGAATACGACAACCAGTTGATGAAGGTCAGGATGGGGGACTTCAATCGCGACAAGACTGCCCTGATGGCAGAACTATTATAATAAAAGGTATGAACAGAACGGCTGTTGTCATCTTGAATTGGAACGGCAGGAAGATGCTGGAACAGTTTCTGCCGGGTATTTTGGAATACTCCCACAGCGATGCTGAGGTTATTGTGGCCGACAATGCCTCCACCGATGACTCCCTCCAACTATTGCGGGAACGGTTTCCACAGGTGCGCCAGATTGTGCTGGAGCAGAACTTCGGCTTTGCCGAGGGCTACAACCGTGCTCTCCGACAGGTTGATGCTGACTATTTCGTCCTTCTGAACAGCGACGTGAGGGTGACCCATCACTGGCTTACTCCGCTGGTGGAGTTTATGGACAGTCACCCGGATGTTGCCGCCTGTCAGCCGAAGCTGCTTTCTTTCTGTGATGAAGGATCTTTCGAATATGCAGGCGCATCAGGAGGCTTCATCGACAGGTTGGGCTATCCATTTTGTCGCGGAAGGATATTTGACACCGTGGAGAAGGATAACGGACAGTATGATGACGCGACGGATGTGCTTTGGGCAACGGGTGCCTGTCTGATGGTTCGTGCGAAGGACTATTGGGAGGCGGGAGCCCTTGACGGAAGATTTTTCGCCCATAACGAGGAGATAGACCTTTGCTGGCGGCTTCGCCTGTTGGGAAGGCGTATCGTGTGCATACCAGACAGTCAGGTATATCATGTCGGTGGAGGTACCCTTCCGAAAAACAATCCGAGGAAGACGTTCCTGAACTTCCGTAATAATCTGACGATGCTCTATAAGAATCTACCTGAAGATGAACTCCGCTATGTCATGCGCTGGCGCTGGTTCCTGGATTACCTTGCCGCGTGGCAGACGCTGATTCTCAATAGGAACTGGGGTGATTTCTGTGCCATCTATCGTGCGCGCAAGGCTTTCAGAAAATGGCTTCCGCAGTTTCAGGAAGACAGAAAGCGCATTCAGCAGGGCAGAAAGGTGGTAAGCGTGCCTGAACAGAAACCTTACACTATTCTTTGGCAGTACTATGTGAAGCGCCGCCATTGTTTCTCTCAGATGCCTTAGGTTTTCTCTTTCCTCTATTTTTCTGACCGCCCCGATGGTGGCTATGAGGTCTTTTACCTCTTTTCTTGCCGTCTCTCCCTTTTGATAAAGACTTGATGGCCTTGTATTCAGGTGCCTCGCCCAGACCTTCCGGTAGAGGCGTCTTTTCTACACTTCGTTCCAGGAAATGCTCAATCTGCTGGAAATAGCGAATGTCTTCCTGGCAGACAAAGGTAATGGCGCGACCGTCGCGATCGGCGCGGGCCGTTCTTCCGATACGATGAACATAATCTTCCGCATCGCGCGGAACATCGTAATTGATGACCATCGCGATGTCGTCGATGTCAATGCCTCTTGCCAGAATGTCGGTTGCCACCAACACATCAATCTGTCCGCTTTTGAATCTGAACATCATCTCGTCGCGCTCTGCTTGGGAGAGGTCGCTGTGCATTTCTCCGCTGTTGATTTTCATGCGCAGGAGTGCACGGTTGATGTCCTTCACCTTGTTGATCTTGCCGGAGAAGATGATGACGCGTTTGAGGTCATTGTTCTTGAACATGTGCTGGATGATTCCCAGTTTCTGCGGTTCATAGCATACATAGGCGGTCTGCCTGATTTTCTCTGCCGGCTTGCTCACGGCAATCTTCACCTCCACAGGTTTCTTCAATAGCGTCTTGGCCAGTTGCTCAATCTTGTCGGGCATAGTTGCTGAGAACATGATAGTCTGGCAGGTTGGCGGCAGCTCCTTTGCTATTTTCAGGATATCCTCCGAAAAACCCATGTCAAGCATGCGGTCGGCTTCGTCGAGAATGAAGAATGACACTCTGCTCAAATCAACGTTGCCGATGGACATGTGGGAGATGAAGCGTCCAGGTGTGGCGATGATGACATCTGCGCCTGTTCGCAGGGCATTGAGCTCCTGGTTGTAGCGTCCGCCGTCATTTCCTCCGTACACAGCCACGCTACTTACAGTTTCCAGGTAGTAGCCGAAGCCCTGCATGGCCTGGTCTATCTGCTGCGCGAGCTCACGCGTCGGCGACATGATGATGCAGTTGATGGCATCTTTGGGGAAGACGATATGCCTGCCGTCGGGGAAGAATGCTTCTCCGTCGTCGAGCATGGAGAGGACGGGCAGCAGGTAGGCAGCAGTTTTTCCTGTTCCTGTCTGTGCTACTCCGAGCACATCGTGTCCGTCAAGGATTTCTGGAATACATTTTTCCTGAACAGGTGTACACTCATCGAAGCGCATATCGTAGAGTGCGTCCAGTATGTTGTCATTCAGATCTAATTCTTCAAATCTCATTGTATCTTAGTTTGGCGCCTTCTTGTAGCAGAAGTATGCTACGATGATGAAGACGATATTCGGAATCCATGCAGCGAGCATGGGTGGCGTGTTAGCGTTGATAGCAAAGGTGGATGATACCGTCTGCAGCATGATGTAAGTGAAGCTCAAGGCCAGCCCGATACCCAGGGATAATCCCATTCCTCCTTTGCGTTTGCGCGAGGAGAGTGCCAGGCCAATCGTTGTTAGTATGAAGGATGCAAAAGATGAAGCAATGCGCTTGTGGTATTCCACTTCGTATTGCACCACGTTTCCACTGCCTCGCCCAATCTGTTTGGAGATATAGTCTTTCAGTTCAGGGCTGGTGAAAGTCTCCTGCTGTCCACTTGAATACACCAAATCTGTTGGCTCCATCATGATGAGGGTATCCATCTTCATGCCGCTGGTGATATGCTCGCGCAGTCCTTTCAGTTGCCTGATTTTCCAGTTGCGTACGGTCCAATGGTATTTGGAGTCGGAGATGGTGTCATATTGTATCTCATTAGCCGTCATGTGGCTTACAAGTTTCTTGTTCTCAAACTTGTCAAGCGAGAATCCGAATCCTCTCTTATGGTTGTTGTCATAGTGCTGAATATAGGCAATGACGCCCTGGCCAACCTGTAGTTGCACATTCTCAGCAGCCGTGTTCTTGCGCTTGTTTTTGTAGGTTGTTTCGAAGTTTTGCCTGATGACCGTTCCGTGTGGAATGACGTAGGCACTCAGGTAGAAGGATAGCATAGAGATGAGGATGCAGGAAATCATGTAGGGGCGCATGAGTCGCTTGAACGAAACGCCTGCTGCCAGCATGGAGATGATTTCTGAATTATCTGCAAGCTTCGAAGTGAAGAAGATGACGGAGATGAAGACAAACAGCGGACTGAACAGGTTTGCGAAATAGGGGATGAAATTCAGGTAGTAGTCCACAACGATAGCGCGCAGAGGAGCGTGGTACTGCGTGAACTTAGCCAGGTTCTCATTGACATCGAAAACGATGGAGATAGAGATTATCAGCGCAATGGAGTAGATGTATGTGCCGATGAACTTCTTGATGATATACCAGTCGAGTCGTTTGATATACCTGTTTGGGTTGATGTATGAGAGGAATTTCTTCACTTTCGTTTACTTGTTGTTTATTTTTAATCTTTTAGTCTTTTCACCCTATATCCGTCTCCCCAGCTGTTCGATGACAGAGCGTTTCCATGTAGTGAAGTCGCCCTGCTCGATGTGTGTGCGTGCATCTGTCACCAGTCTGAGGTAGAAAGCCAGGTTGTGGATGCTGGCAATCTGCATGGCCAACAGCTCCTGCGCCTTGAAGAGATGGTGAAGGTAGGCTTTGGTATAGATGCGGTCAACATCGCAGCCGTCCTCGTCTATGGGTGTGAAATCCATTTCCCATTTCTTGTTGCGCATGTTCATCGTGCCGTTGTAGGTGAAGAGCATGGCATTACGGCCGTTACGGGTAGGCATGACGCAGTCGAACATATCCACGCCGCGCTCGATGGCTTCGAGTATGTTCTGGGGTGTTCCCACTCCCATCAGATAGCGGGGTTTGTCCTTGGGCAGGATATCGTTTACCACCTCTATCATCTCGTACATCACCTCCGTGGGTTCTCCTACGGCCAGTCCTCCGATGGCGTTGCCGTCGGCCCCCTTGTCGGCCACATATTTGGCAGCTTCCTGTCTGAGGTCTTTGTAGGTGCAGCCCTGCACGATGGGGAAGATACATTGGTCATAGCCGTAGAGAGGTTCCGTTTCGGCCAGTCGCTTGATGCAGCGGTCCAGCCAGTGCTGTGTGAGTTGCAGGCTTTTCTTGGCATACTGATAGTCGCTCTTGCCAGGAGGACACTCATCGAAGGCCATCATGATGTCGGCACCGATTACCCGTTGTGTGTCCATTACATTCTCAGGAGTGAAGATATGCTTGGAACCGTCGATGTGGGAACGGAACTCACATCCTTCTTCCCTCAGCTTACGGATGCCCGTGAGTGAGAACACCTGGAAGCCGCCTGAGTCGGTCAGGATGGGCCTGTCCCAAGTATTGAACTTGTGGAGTCCTCCGGCAGCCTTGAGTACTTCCAGTCCCGGGCGCAGGTAGAGATGGTAGGTGTTACCCAGAATAATCTGTGCCTTCACCTGTTCGCGCAATTCGCTGAAGTGCACACCCTTGACGCTGCCAACCGTTCCTACGGGCATGAAGATGGGTGTTTTGATTTGTCCGTGGGCTGTGGTGATGAGTCCTGCGCGTGCGTCGGATGCCGAGTCGGTATGTTGCAGTTCGAATGTCATGCTTGTTTTTTCTCCTCTTCAATGGTGAAGACTACGGGATTCTTAACCAGTTCGTCTGTCAGGGCGAATTTCCATACGTCCTGTACGTTTTCCACATAGTGGAAGTTGACGCCTTTCAGATACATTTCCGGAATCTCCTCAATGTCTTTCCTGTTCTCCTGACACATCATGATGTCGGTGATGCCGGCTCTCTTGGCGGCCAGTATCTTTTCCTTGATACCGCCTACGGGCAGCACTTTTCCGCGTAGGGTGATTTCTCCTGTCATCGCCGTATTCTTCCTGACCTTACGCTGGGTAAGTGCAGAGGCGATGGAGGTGGCGATGGTGATGCCTGCGGAGGGACCGTCTTTCGGCGTTGCTCCCTCTGGCACATGGATATGTATGTTCCATTGTTCGAAGATGCGGTAGTCGATGCCCAGCGTGTCCACATGCGCCTTGACATATTCCAAGGCGATGACGGCCGATTCTTTCATCACGTCGCCAAGGTTGCCGGTGAGTGTCAGCTTGCCAGCCTTTCCCTTCGAGAGCGATGTCTCGATGAACAATATCTCCCCGCCTACGCTGGTCCAGGCAAGACCCGTGACCACTCCTGCATAGTCGTTGCCCTGATAGATGTCGCGGAAGAAGGGAGGCTTGCCCAGCAGTCCTTCTATCTCCTTATCGGTAATTTTCTGATAGGGTAATTGCCCGTCTCTTGCCTTCATGAACGCCAGCTTGCGGAGAGCCTTGTTGATTTGTTTCTCCAGCTGCCTGACACCACTTTCGCGGGTGTATTGTTCGATAATCTTCTCAATGGCGGCCTTGTTGAACGTGAGCTTCTCCTCTTTGTTCTTGAGGCCAGTATTCTCCAACTCTCGTGGGATGAGGTGACGCTTGGCGATTTCCCTTTTCTCTTCTGTGATATAGCCGCTCACTTCGATAATCTCCATACGGTCGAGAAGTGGACGCGGAATGGTGCCGAGATTATTGGCGGTGGCTATAAAGAGAACCTTCGAGAGGTCGTAGTCCACGTCAAGGTAGTTGTCGTGGAAGGCGTTGTTCTGTTCGGGGTCGAGCACCTCGAGCATAGCCGACGAAGGGTCGCCGTTGTGCGTGTTCTGCGTAATCTTGTCAATCTCGTCAAGAATGAACACAGGGTTGGAAGCTCCGGCTTTCTGAATACTCTTGATGATGCGGCCGGGCATCGCTCCGACATAGGTGCGACGATGGCCGCGTATTTCGCTCTCATCATGCAGTCCGCCGAGGCTCACCCTGACGTATTTCCTGTTCATGGCAGCGGCGATGCTCTTTCCAAGGCTGGTCTTGCCGACGCCCGGAGGACCGTAGAGGCAGATGATGGGTGACTTCAGGTCTCCGCGAAGCTGCAGCACGGCCATGTGCTCCAGGATACGCTCTTTGACTTTCTCCATACCGTAGTGATCCTTGTCGAGAATCTTTTGGGCTTTCTGGAGGTTGAGGTCATCCTTTGTGTATTCTCCCCACGGTAGCGAGACCATTGTCTGCAGGTAGTTGTACTGCACGCTGAACTCCGGTCCTTGCGGATTCAGAAGATCCAGCTTGTCGAGCTCCTTCTCAAAGACCTGTCTCACTTCGTCAGACCATTTCTTGTTGAGCGCTTTCTCCTGCAGTTCTTTACGTTCTTGCGAGCCTTCACCGTTGCCGAGTTCCTCCTTGAGGTTCTTGATTTGCTGCTGCAGGAAATACTCCCTCTGCTGCTCATCGATATCCTCGCGTGTCTTGGTGCGTATGCTTTGCTTGAGCTGCATGAACTGTCGCTCCTTGTTGAGCGTGCGTAGCGTCTCAAACAATCGTTCAATCATGCTCTCTGCCCTCAGCATTCGCATTTTGTCCACAACGCTGAAGGGCATATTCGTACATACGAAGTTGATGGCCAGCATGTCGTTGGTGAGCCCGTTCATGGCAAACATGGTCTCATCAGGTAGTTCGTCGTTTTCCTTGACATACTCTGAAACCGTTGCGCGCAGGTCTTCCATTGCTGTCGCAAACTCCTTCGTCCGTATGTTGTCCATGTTTTCATGATCGAGTGTGGTATGTGCCAGCATATAGGGCCTGGTTCTGATAACTTCGCCCATCCGGCATCTTCCGAGAGCTTGGAAAATGGCCGTAACGCTACGCGAATTACTGGGCAACTCTATCACTTTCAGCAATTTGGCATATACTCCTGTTTCGTAAAGGTCGTCGGCTTCCGGCTCTTCTACGGCAGGGTCGCGCTGACAAACAATGGCAACGATATTCTCCGGATTCTTCTGTGTGTCTTCAATCAGTCTGAGCGTTGTGTCCCTTCCTATGATAATGGGCATCATGATGCCAGGGAAGATGACCAGGTTCCTGGTTGTCAATATGGGTGTGGGATCCTTGGGCTCTATGTCTAAAAGATGTTTTGTAAAATCGCCGTCATATTCGGCAATCATCTGAATGGTTGTATTTTGTTTTTTACTCATTTCTGTAATGCAATCTTTTCTTTTGGGCTGCAAAGGTACTGAATTTTTGCATAAAATAAGAAAGAACGCGTGCGAAAAACTATTAAAAGAGGTAAAAATCGCTTGTCAGCATCTCATACCAGGTTGATCTGTTGCCTTCGGCTGTTTGCAGGACTACAGTCTCTGTGGCTATGTTAGGCTGAAAGCCTTGGCGTAGCTCAAGCAGGGTGCGCTTGGGAGCCTTGGCGGGTGTGGTCTTGATGTCTGTTCGGCGCGTTATAGAGAGTCCGAGCAGGGTGGCCTCAGTCAGGAAGGGAACTGTCTGTTCCGTAGGCAGGATGCAACTGAAAGTGCCGTTTGAGGCAAGCAGTAGCTTGACGCATCTGAGCAGTTGGGAGTGGGGAAGGGTGTCGGCGTGTCGGGCCAGGCTGCGTTGGCAGTCAGGAGCTTTCAAGCTATTGATGAAGAAAGGCGGATTACAGACGATACTGTCAAAAAGTGTATTTTCAGATATAGCTTTTTCCGTATAGTTTTGTATAGATTTTTCTAATACATTTATTTGCCCTGCATAAGGACTCTCCTCGATGTTTCGTTGTGCCTGAAGGCAGGCTCCGCTATCAATGTCGATAGCGGTTATCCGTGCCTGTGGAAAACGTTGTGCCATCATCAGCGCAATGAGTCCTGTGCCTGTCCCGATATCGAGGATGTGTGTTCCTCCTTCAGCCCATGCTCCGAGCAGTACGCCATCTGTGCCAACCTTCATAGCGCAGAGGTCTTGTGAGACGTTGAAACGCTTAAATCGGAACATCTGTTAAAGTGTTGATAATGATTTAGTTTTTCAGTTTTCTCTGTAGTATTTTGCTAAGAGCCTGAATGTGTCTGCTTTGTCTATTCAAATCGTCTCTCACGACGTTGATTTCGTTGAACAGATCGGCTGCTGCGCTTTGGATGGCATTGGGCTTTCTGCGGCGTTTGTCACCCTTCGGATTGACGATAATGCTGATGCCTTTTTCCACAAGTTCGATGTCCACATCGGCGGAGGTCATTATGGGGTCTCCGTCAAAGTGAATGACCCCTTCCTGTTTTCTGTGGATATGCAGTTTTCTAGTTTGAAATGTCTTGATTTTTGAACTCTTATCCAGCGTCTTGTTGAACATGTCGATGCCGATTTGCGGAGCCTCTATCATGTCGAAGGGCTCCATGATAATCACGTCCATCAGTCCATCGCTCATCGAGGCCTGCGGCGCAATGTAGGCATTATTCCCGTATTGGCTGGCGTTGGCACAAGAAATGAGGAAAGCCTTATGGTGTGTAATGCCGTTCTCGTCCTGTATCTCATAGGTCTCGGGCTTGTATCTCAGTCCTTCTTTAAGCACGTTCTCCACATAAGTGATAGGACCGCGCTTGCCTGCCTCTGCGAATTTCATGCTCACGAATGCGTCGAAGCCCATTCCGCATGTGCAGAAGAAAGGATGTCCGTTGATAATCCCGTAGTCCAGACGTTTGATCTCGCAGGCGTTAATCATCTCTATGGCCTTCTCAATCTTCATCGGCAGCAGCAAGTGGCGGGCCAGTCCGTTGCCTGAGCCGCAGGGAATGATGCCCAGAGCCGTTTCCGACTGGATGAGTGCGCGTGCCACCTCGTTCACGGTGCCATCGCCGCCCACAGCCACCACGATGTCGGTCTTTTGTTCCCTTTCCTGTCGTGCAATCTCGTAGGCGTGGCCTGCATGTTCCGTCATGACGATACGATAGTCAAACTGCTCGTGGTCGAGCTTCTGGTCTATCATCGAAGGTATCTTCGCTTTGCTTGACGTGCCCGAAATGGGGTTCAAAATAAAGACGATTTTCTTTTTCATGGTGCAAATTTACGATTTTTCTCGAAAAAAATGCGCTATATAATACAAATTTTGTAACTTTGCAGGCTGAAACATAGAAATCATTTATGGGACAACTACAAGAAAGATACAAGAATTATCGTGAGCCTCAGAAGTTTATGGAGGCTGGCGTGTATCCTTATTTCCGTGAAATTACAAGCAAACAGGGCACTGAGGTGGACATGGGCGGACATAAGGTTCTAATGTTCGGCTCCAATGCCTATACAGGTTTGACGGGTGATGAGCGTGTCATCAACGCAGCCAAGAAAGCCCTTGACAAATACGGTTCCGGTTGTGCCGGCAGCCGCTTCCTCAATGGTACCCTCGACCTTCATGTGCAGTTAGAGCACGAGCTGGCGGAGTTTATTCACAAGGATGATACCCTCTGCTTCTCTACGGGTTTCAGCGTCAATCAGGGCGTGCTTGCGATGGTCGTAGGTAAAGGTGACTATATTATATGTGACGATCGCGACCATGCTTCCATCGTTGACGGACGCCGCCTGTCGTTTGCACGCCAGCTGCACTACAAGCACAACGATATGGAGGACTTGGAGCGCGTTTTGCAGAATTTGCCCTATGAGGCTGTGAAACTCATCGTAGTTGACGGAGTGTTCTCTATGGAAGGCGATTTGGCCAACCTGCCTGCTATTGTTGAGTTGAAGCATAAGTACAACTGCTCTATCATGGTCGATGAGGCTCACGGACTGGGTGTCTTCGGCAAGCAGGGCAGAGGAGTGTGCGACCATTTTGGACTGACTGATGAGGTGGATCTCATCATGGGAACGTTTTCTAAGTCGTTTGCCAGCATTGGCGGCTTTATCGCTTCTGATGCCGATACCATCAACTTCCTGCGTCACACCTGCCGCACCTATATCTTCAGCGCATCTAATACGCCTGCAGCTACGGCAGCCGCTCTGGAGGCTTTGCATATCATCCAGCAGGAGCCGGAGCGCATTGAGAAGCTTTGGAGCGTCACGAAATATGCGCTGCGCCGTTTCCGCGAGGAAGGCTTCGAGATTGGCGAAACGGAGAGTCCTATCATTCCGCTCTATGTGCATGATGTGGAAAAGACCTTCCTGGTGACCGCTTTGGCCTATGAGTCAGGTGTGTTCATCAATCCTGTAATTCCGCCCGCATGTGCTCCTCAGGACACGTTGGTGCGCTTTGCACTCATGGCTACTCATACGGAGGAGCAAGTGGAGCGCGGCGTGCAGACGTTGAAGAAGATTTTCGTGGAGCAGGGAATCATCAAGTAAAAAGGAGTCAAGGAGACAAGGAGTCAGGGAGACAAGGAAACAAGAGTTGAAAAGTTAAAAAACGACAACAATCTTCACTTTCGTCTTTCAATCCTTTCATTCTTCACTTTTAATTACTAACTTTGCATCCGCAAATAAAGGCGGGGTGTAGCGCAGCCCGGTAGCGCTCCTGGTTTGGGACCAGGCGGCCGCAGGTTCGAATCCTGTCGCCCCGACTATCAAACAAAAAGGAATCCCACTCATTTCAACGTGAGTGGGATTCTTTTTTTATGGAATCCTTTTGGAATCCTAATGGAATCCGATAGGGCCGGAACCCTATCGGAATTTGATTATTTCTGGATGAGTTTCTTACCGTTCTTCACCACTACACCGCGGTAGTTCTTGCTGACACGCTGGCCAGCCAAGTTGTAGGCGGGAGCATTGGCGTCGATGGCAGCATCAGCCTTGATGGTGTCGATGCCGACGAGGGTGCCGTCAATCATGTAGGCGCCAGATTCCTTCATGCCGACGCGGCCCATGTACTTCTGAATCTTACCCTTAACCATTACTTCCTTACCGATGTTGGACGGGTTGTCAACAACGTTCAGCGTAGAGCGGATGTTGCCGTTGGCATCCTTGTCGGCGGGGAGCTGTATGGGGGCGTAGTTCTCCGTGTCAGTAACTGTAGCGGCAATGGCAATATTGGTGGCTGTCTCTGGAGTGTCCTCAAGGGCACCGCTTGACTTGCAGCTGCCGATGATGTAACCTTTCACCCAAACTTCGCCTTCAACAGTGATGTTGTTCGGATCCATAGCTGTGAGGTCAGCAACCTCGAACGGATTTTCGAAAGTACCCTTAGTAGTCCATGAGGGATCGGTCACAACGAGAGTGTAGGAGGCAATGCTTCCAACGTACTCGTCGTTCTCCTCGAAGGTAGCCTTGATGGTGGTGCTACCGGCTGTGAGGATGGTAACCTCACCTGTAGAAGCATTGACGGTTGCAACATCCTCGTTGGTAGAAGAATAGACAACGGTCACGTTGAACTCATTGGTCAGTACGGGCT
>Ga0247611_10000319_pt1 | contig 98779 bp, 159 predicted proteins | sample 177DNAGHGhighgp2_FD_192422 | JGI IMG/M metagenome (GOLD analysis project Ga0247611, IMG submission 192422) | Sheep rumen microbial communities from Palmerston North, Manawatu-Wanganui, New Zealand - 1770 DNA GHGhigh gp2 | ecosystem: Host-associated > Mammals > Digestive system > Stomach >... | reverse complement strand
AGCAAACTGAAAGGCATGGGTGACCTGAACATCCGCATCGGCGGCGGGACAAGCATTGAAAGCATTCGGTCCGCTGTGCGGGAAACAATGCAGGACATGACCGGAATCAATACCGGTTTTGACGACATTAAGAGCCGCGCTTTCGAAGCAAAAGGCGGAATCGACGGGATGAATTCGTCTTTGCGCGATACGCAGGCACTGATGCAGAACAAGGCGTGGAGCGGCGGTATCGACCAGTTCCGGGAGATGTTTGAGCAGTATGCCCGGATCCGCGCGGCCATGTCGCTCCCGGCCGGGGACCAGACTGGCATCTCCACGCAGGTGGAGAACGGATGGACGGCATGGAAGGAAGGCGCCATCGAGGTCGAAGGCACGGTATCCGACGCCATGGATACGGTGACGGCAAGGCTTGGCGAACCGATCCAGTACCTGACCGGCATGAGTTCTCAGCTTGGCAATCTGAACGACTATCTCGGACAGACCAACGGGCTGATGGAGGAGATGGCCAGGAACTCGGCCTTTATGCCGTTCGGTGAGAATGCCATTATCCCGTATACAGGCGCTAAGAAAGACATCAAGGATATCATAGAAGAAACTGAACAGGTAACATCAAAGACAAGTGAAGAAACAAACGCGGCGGAAGAATATGCGAAAAAGTTTGCTGCTATTCTTGAAGCAAAAAAAGAGGAGGCCGCACTTGCAAACGCAGCGAACCGAAAAATAGAATCAGAGTTTAATTACGGAAGCATGAAAACTGCCATTCAGGTCGCGAAGGAAGCAAGGGGAATTATCAGTCAGGACAACGGTATTTCAGAGCAGTCAAAAGAAACGAGCATATTCAGCGGTGCTGCCGAAAGGCTTTCCGGTGTGCTGTCAAAACTTGGTGAACGATTCGCTGCACTTCGGAATGACATTAATGAGTCCGGCGGTTCTTTCGGATACATAAAAAGCAAAATGGAAGCGCTGTTCCCGACAATCACCGGATTGCTGAAGCGTTTCAAGAGCATGGCAACCATGCGAGCGCTTCGGTACGTGATCAGACAGATTGCCGCCGGGTTCTCGGAAGGCGTACAGAATGTATATCAATACAGCAAAGCAGTCGGAACGTCCCTTGCACCTGCGATGGATCAGGCTGCTACAGCACTTCAACAGATGAAAAACAGTATTGGCGCAGCCGTTGCTCCTGTGATTCAGGCGCTTGTTCCGGTTCTTCAAACGGTTGTTAACTGGCTGATTACAGGAATCAACTATCTCAACCAGTTCTTTGCGTTGCTGAACGGTCAAAGCACATGGACAAGAGCGTTGCCGGAAGCCGCTGAAGCGTTTGAGAAGAACACAAAGGCAGCCAAAGGCACAAGTAAGGCAATGAAAGACTTGCTTGCTGACTGGGACGAACTGAACATCATTCAGAGTCAGAACGCTGGCGGAAGCGGTTCCGGAACTGGAAAGACTGCCGAAGAATATAAGAACATGTTTGAAGAGGTCAATTCGTTTGACGACAAAGTAAAAAACACACTTGCTTTTATTGACGAACATCTTGGTGGTCTTTCTGAAATTATTAAAAAGGCAGGCATAGCACTTCTTGGATGGAAGTTCAGCAAAGCGTTTACCGGATTGCTTGGTACGCTTGGAAAACTAGTCGCTGGTGGTGCAATTGTTGCAATTGGACTTGATTTGTCGTACGGCGCGGCTTATGACGCCGGTGCAAAAGGATATTTTGATACGCAGGATATTCTGAGAAGCATTATTGGCGGACTTGCTGCTGCGATAGGCGGGTCATTAATAACGACAGCGCTTGGAATGGGCGGAGTCCTTGGATTCGGAATCGGATTGATGGCGGCTGCTGTTGTTACGATTGTCGGTTATTGCCAAGGCGAACAGGATCTCAAAGATAAAAACAAGTGGGGAAATCTTACTTGGACTCAGGATCAGATTGAGCAATTTGTGCGTGAACAGTTTACATTCCCTGTTGATGCTGAGATTGATGTAATGAATGCCCATATTGCTGACACTACCGATGCAAAGAATAAAGTTAATGATGCTGTAAAGCAATTCAATACATCTCTTCAGGACGCTGAGAAGGTTGTTGCAGATATTGATACGACGACAGCGCAGGAAAAGGTTGCGGCCGTCAAAAAAGCGGCAGAAGACGCGCAGGCTACCGTTACCGCGCTTCAGAGCCTGATTGAAACAAACGAAAAAGGCCTTGAATTTACGCTGACCAATTTCACGTTCCGGAATGGAGCCGGAGAAGACATAACAGACGAACTGCTTGGCACCATAAAGGGCGCCGACAAAACGCTCAGCGAATATTTCCTCGGACTCGGTGAAAAGCTTGCCAACCTGATTTATGAAGGAGAAAGAACAGGCTGGAAGAACGGAGAAATGGAACAGGCGCTTGAACTGATGCGCAGCCAGCAGCGGATTCTTGAAAACTCTGAACGCATTGAGAAACAGCTTGAGTTTGAAACAGAGTTCTCCATGGCCCTTGACAATGTCATTGACAGAGACACAGCAGTGGCAACCATGGAAACACAAAAACAAAGGTTTGCTGAATATGAGGAGACAGTTAAAGCAAGCGTTGAACAGGAAGCCAAAGAAATTATGGGTCTTGCCGCAAAAGCCTATGCTTCTGCTATGGAGGTCGGGGAAGATACTGAAGTCGGTCAAAAACTGAAGGACGCAGGGGACGAATTTGTCGAAAGCGCACAGCGCATGATGGGCGAAAACCTTCAGAGAGCGGTTGACGAAAAACTTGAACCTACAAAAACAATAATGGCAAAAGAGTGGGCGAAGGTTCTCGAAAAAGTCTATGGACCGGATTTCAAGGACGCTGTCGATCAGGCAATGAAGGGCGGCGTGTTTGATATCGACGCCTGGGATATGCTGCTTGACCCGTTTGGGAACAGTTACAGTATGACTGCTGAAAACATCAAAAAGCATGGGATTGGAGAAACAGCAGACAAACTGGTCGAAGAGATCATCAAGGAAATGACAACCCCGGGGAAAGATCCAAAGGGGATTATCAGTAACTACATTAACGACCTTGGTGGAAATCTGTATGACGTCATGTCTGACGAGTCCAAAGAGACATTGCTGAGAAGCCTGTACAGAGCTACGGATGACCTAAGCCTTGCGGAAGAAATCTTCATGAAGATGTTCAATGTTCCGTACAGGGATGTTGAGCAGTACACAAGGAGATTCTTTAACGATGCAGGCGAGATCATTGAAGAAACCGCGCATGAAGCAGAACGTGGATGGTGGGAGTTTTGGAAGTTCACTCCTCCGGAAGACGATCTGAACGTTACAACCAAGCCTGAGATTACAGCGGAACCGACGATTGATTTACAGCTTGATGAGCGGAAGGTCATGACAGACCTGAAGAACAAGATAGAATCTGCATTATCAGATGGACAACTTGATTTTACTGAACGGACGGCACTTGAACTGACATTTGGGAAGGACGCCGTTAATCAGATTCTTAACGAACTTGAATATTCACTTGACGAAGAGGGATTCAGCACCGGACGCGGCCTTCCGAAAAACGGTTACTATGTCGCATCTGCCGGTGCTGTAAGCGACGTCGGATGGGGACCGTCACAGTCTTTTGTTTCCGCAGGCGGAGAACCTGTGGAGATGCAGGCTGAGGTCGAAGGCGGACTGGACCAGCAGGCCGTTGCTGCTGGTGTTAGGGAAGGAAACAAGGAACTTGCAGAAGCGATTGCAAACATCATGAGTTCCGTCCGCATACTGGCTGCAAAACAGTGGAATGTGAACATATATCCAAGTGCGACTATGGGATTCATGAACGGCGCTGCTGCAGTGATGGCATCAAAGATTACAGGCGGTTAAGGAGGTGACGGCCGATGTCTGAATACATTGACACTATCGGGCAATGGGGTGAAGGGAACATTGACCTGAACCACCGGATCGTGGTGTTCAACGCTGACGGGTCGTTCAGTACGGAGCGATCATTCAGCGTGAACATCGACGACAAGGAAGTGCTGTTGCCCACAGTGATCAACGGCGTTATACAGGACGAGGATTATGCGATTGAGTACTATCTACAGACCGGACAGTATCTCGGAAAGTTTGATACTGTCGATGAAGCGGAAGACTACGCAGAGCGTTTGCACGAGCGGCAGGAGTGGTATTACGGGCAAAGGGTGATGTTTATGAGACACTACAACTATGCGATGGGCTTCAGAGTGAACAGCACGAACATTCCAGACCCCAGCAAGTTCACGTACCAGGTCGGTGACCTGGACACCTCCGGCAGCAGGGACGCCACGGGACTTCTGCACAGAGCGTACGTTGCAACGAAGATCAACTACGAACTCAGCTGGAATAGCTTAGACTGGCAGATGCTTCAGACGATTTTGGCGGCGGTGAACGCACCGAAGTTCACGTTCACGGGGATTGACCCGCGCACGTTCAATACGACGTACACCGGGGACTATTATGTCGGTGACCGTACGGGGGACGCGCTGTACTATCTGGAAGAGAAGGATGACATCGCGCAGTTCAGCCTGAAGCTGAAGTTTATCGAGTATTGATTAACTACTGTATGTAGTGTAGAATAAACGTAATCGAATATCGTTAGAGGCACCTGTCGGTGAGAATGTTTTTTCACTACAGGTGCCTTTTACTTTGCTGAAAGGAGGAGACAACAGATGTATAACGCCAGCGAAGCTTTCCACGAGGCGGTGGCGAACGGCGCACACCAGATCGCACTGCTTATTTTCGACGATGCGGTGTTCACGAATGATGACATTAACGTGACGACAGGCATTGAGTTCAATGACTACTTCAATACGGAAGAAGACCTTACTATCGGGCAGGCGCTGAGCAACGAGATCTCATTCAGCATTTTTAATGACCATGGTCTGCTGAACGATTATGAGTTTGGTGACTTCACAGCGACCATCGGCGCACAGATTGGAAACGAAACTGTCACCGCGCAGGGAACAATTCAGGTTCAGAGTACATACCACACGTATGTGGCATATAGCAGTTCCCCATATTTGAAGCGTGACGGGTCAAACATTGCCAGCCAGCCTGCAAGGGAAGTCAAGAGCATCCTGATCTATGAAGGGATTGTGTACTGTCTGCTTTCAAATAACGCGGTTGTCGGATATAAGGACTCGAATGGAGCAGTCCAAAGCGTAACGGTAAACGGATTTATGAAAGCACAGCTTGCCAGGTGGATCGGAAAGGGAATCAGTTACGACAAAACAAGCAGAATACTGAAAATTTGGCAAGGTACAAACAGGCGAACATATGAGTTCGTTCCGTTGGGCGTATTCAATGCCGAACGTCCGAACGTTCCGTATGTGAATGAAATACATTTTACGTGCTATGACCTTATGCAGCGTTTTGAGAAAGACATGCCTGACGATGCAACTTTGGGGATTACGTGGCCAAGTACATTTGGGAATCTGTTTATTAAGATGTGCCAGCACGTCGGCGTACAGTATGCGTCAACGTACTTTGTTAACAGTTCCGCTCAGTTGAGTACGCGCCCAGAAGAATTTGACAATGCGACCATGCGGGAAGTGCTGCAGTGGCTTGCTGAAGCGGCAGGAAGCGTGGCGCGGTTTGACAGGGACGGAAAACTGAAGTTTGACTGGCTGCACACTGAAACAGGATTAGAAATTGATGAACATGGATACAGCGAGTTCAATCCGCACTGGTATGAAACAAAGAAGATCACGAAGGTATATAACCGCGCTTCTAACGGTGAATATGAAAATACAACCGGTACAGGAAACGAAGCATATCTGATTCAGGACAATCCTTTGCTGAAGGGGGTGAATTAATGGCACACACCGTTACGGGCGCATCTCTTAACGATATCTATACAAAACTGAACGGTGTATCGGAATACCATCCGCTGGACGCAGAGACGTTTGCGGACTGGAGCGTACAGGCAGGAGACGTAATTACCGTAAAGCGTGGGACAGAAGAGTATCAGAGTCCTGTCCATTCAAGCCGGATGGTATGGCGCGGTACACCACAGACAACTATCAGCAGCACGGGGAAAAAAGAGCGTGACGCTATCAGCAAAGTCAGCAGGAAGAAGTATGGACGCGGCGGAACGGCAGTCCGCAGCCAGGAGTATATCTACAAAGAATTTACCAGCAGTGACGGTATGCTTCATAGTGCAATCTATATGTCTGAGTCGAAACTGACCACACAGTTCGACAATGCAATTAGTGACGTGCATAGCAGTATTTTGCAGACTGCTGACCAGATTTATTCGGAGGTCCATGCGTCAAGTAGCACATTGTATAGCTATATTGATCAAACTGCAACATATATGGAGTCGGTAGTTGCTGATATAAATAACGACCTTGGTTCTGCAATTCTCCAGACAGCATCTCAAATTCGCAGTGAGGTTCATGCAGCTAACAGTACCCTGTACAGCTACATTGACCAGACTGCTACTTATATTGAAGCGGTTGTTGCAGATGTCAATAATAATCTTGGTTCAGCGATTCTTCAAACAGCTTCACAAATTCGTAGTGAGGTTCATGCAGCCAATAGTAATCTGTATAGTTATATTGACCAGACCGCGACTTATATAAGTGCTGTAGTTGAAAATGTGGAAAGCAGTCTTGGTTCAAATATCGTGCAGACCGCCGAACAGATTTATTCTGAGGTCCATGCAGCAAATAGTACGGTGTATTCTTACATCAATCAGACTGCAACAAGTATAACCTCCCGTGTGGAAGATGTGAATGAAGACTTGCATACAGAGATTCTTCAGACACAAAGCATGATTCGGTCTGCTGTGTGGACTGCAAACAGTACCGTATATGCTTATGTAGACCAGACTGCCAGCTATATTCTTGACCATGTTGGAGAACGGAGTGGTTCAAAAGTAATTGCAAGTCTGGACGAACCACAGGATACTTCAGAAAATCCGTTAAGTGTTGGTGACATATGGATTGAGGGTACAGAAATCAATGCGTGGGATGACTTTCCAGAAGGTTCCCCGTGGATTGATTATGATCCATATGCACTACAGCTTGGATGGCAAGATGTTTCTGGACAAAAAATCCATGTATTTAAGGAAGACGGAAAGTTCCACTTAGTTGAAGATGGGACAAAACTGGTTGAAGATACTGACTTTATACGACTGAAAGATCAAGTTTCAACCATTGCGTATAATTATGAAAAAATAGATGGTGAACTACGTGGAAATCTTGCACGTCTTGACGTTCGTGCGGATAGCATTTCCTCTGCTGTACAACAAAATAGCAGAAGTATTGGTGAAGTCGGTAGTCGTATTACCCAGACTGCAACACAGATTCGTGCAGAAGTTCATGCGGCAAACAGTCAACTCTATTCTGCTATAGAGCAGACAGCTACAAGCATTCGTTCGTATGTTGTAGATGAAATCAATGATATTGGTTCTGAAATATTGCAAACAGCATCACAAATTCGTGCAGAAGTTCATGCTGCGAACAGTCGATTGTATTCTGCTATTGAGCAGACTGCAACAAGTATTCGTTCATATGTTGTAGATGAAATTAATGATATTGGTTCCGAAATTCTTCAGACTGCAAGTCAGATTAGGTCGGAGGTCCATGCTGCAAAAAGCACATTGTATTCATATATTGATCAAACTGCAACATATATTAGACAAGCAGTAGCAAATACTGAAAGCAGTTTACGTAGTTCAATTACAACAGAAGCAAACCGAATCAGTCTTGTTGTTGAGGGGACAGGTGCAAATGCAAAGATTAAACCTGCAAGTATTGTACAATCCATCAACAACGGAGCAAGTTCGATTATTATTAGTGCAAACCACATCAATCTTGATGGATATGTCAAAGCATCTGACATTACTGCCGATTATATCAAGGGTAAAATCGCATCAATTTCGTCCGTATCCATGCAATCGCTTGTTGCAAGCAACATACAATTCAGTGTCGGAGGTGGGTTATACGGGAATCCGGCAAACGCGATTATGAATCTCCAACTACATCAAAGTGGCAATAATAGCTACCAGATATGGGGGTCAAAATTCAACGGCGAAATTGTAAAAACAGAGTCTTTTAGTCGAGCCGTTTCCTCATGGGTTTGGGGCGGTGGAAACGGCAAAATCAATGTAACAGCCCTGCCTCAAAACCAGACGAAACCCGTCAGCGTTTCCATTGACGGGCAAAACACCATCACAAGCAACGGAACGTATACATACACTGTGGATTATGAAAACGCGGACGGTGACGATGTTTCTACAGGTGCGCAAAAAACAATCACTGTCAATGTACCCGGAGGCGGCACCCCGAACCGGATCGAAATATGGACCACGGGATCGGGTGCACACAAGGTCGGGAACGAGTACTTTGCAAAGGGCGGCATGACGATCTATCCATGGGTGCAGATCGGCGGCACGTCGGACTATTCCGGCGCGGCGGTCACGCTGAGCGATCCGTATTCGGACAAGGGGTCCTACTGGACGTGCTCCATCACCCAGTCAGGATCGAACAAGACCTGCCGGCTTTCAAAGGACTTTGCAGTGAGCCAAAGCATCCCGTTCAACAGCGGAAGCCAATATCACTTGTACACATAAGGGGGATAACAATGGGAGAGAAAATGACACTCAAAGAAGTCCTGATCATAACCCGCGACCTGCTCCGCAGCATCGGGTCTGTTCCGCTTGACGAAGTGGAACACATCGGCATCCCACTGAACACGGCGATCCGGAACATGGACGAGTGCATCAAGGCGATCCAGAGGGACGAAGCACGGGCGGCCGAAGAAGCTCAGAAGGAACAGGAGGGCGAAGATGGAAACGCTGACACTGTATGACGGCACGACCGTCAACGGACACATCATTGACGGTGGGGATGGGAAGACAATCTTTGTTTACCTTGATGGAATGAGCATCGTTCAAGGTGTCACACTTTTTTCAGATTCCGATAAGACTTGCAAAATTGTTGCAACAAGTTATGGAACGGAGCACGTTTACAATGACTATACAGAACTATGGTCAGCAAGTCATGAGTTTGGGAATTGCAATCTGGTAATGAGAAAGGTAGAGAACAATGCTTGACATTATTATTACTCACTATAAAGAACCGTTTGAAGTGGGCAAAAAGATGTTTCAGATGCTTGCTCTTCAGAGATGTATAGATTTTGATCAGATTCGTGTGATGATTGTTCATGATGGCACCACTGTGTTCCCAAATGAATATTTCAAAGAACTTCCGTATCAAGTGGAGCAGTTATCCATTCCGCATGGAGGTGTGAGCGCAGCACGGAACGCAGGAATAGAAAACGCAAAAGCACGTTGGATTATGTTCTGCGATTTTGATGATTCGTTTGTTTCGGTATACAGTCTACGTGAGATTATTAATCTGCTTGATACTGATGAATACGATATGCTATGGAGTCGCATTTTAGCAGAGGATTATGTAAACGGCAAACAACTTCTCTATTACGTCCCAGACAAACAAAGATTTGTGTTTTGCCACGGTAAAGTATACCGGACGAACTTCTTCAGGGAAAGTGGCATACGGTTCAGGGAAGAACTGGTATTTAATGAGGACAGTTGCCTGAATGCAGAAATCATTGCACATATATCTCATGAACGGATCGGTGAGATTAAAAGTCCAATTACGTTATATGGTTGGATTCGCAGACAGGCCAGCGTTACAAACAGCGGACGTGAAGATGAAGCATCATATGGTCATTTCAAACGGAATCTGATTGTGACTGGTGAATATGAGGGAACTGGCGATGAGCGGTACTATGGGATGGTGACGCGAACGGTATACGATACATATTATATGGTGTTTGGCAAACGAAATTCCATGCAGATGCGAAGACGAATTATAGACGAGTTCACACCGTGGATTGCTGAAAGGCTTGATTCCTTTGGTAAGGTAGATGCTGAATCTCTGGATGAAATTAGAAAGATTGCCCGTATGGAATTGATTGAACCGGATGAAATTGTACCTGACGAGCACGAAAGAGTTAAAAAATGGGCAACGTCATTGGTAAATGTTTATAGCAAAGTGAGGTGAGCAGAATGATTCAGATTGAATTTGCACGGGGTGACAGTTATCAGAAAGGTTTTGTACTGAAACGTGACGGTGAGACGGTCGGAGAACAGTTTGAGGATGTATATTTTACAGTCAAAAAATATCATAGCGATCATGATTTTGTTTTCCAGAAACGAATGACAACAGGCGGCATTGTTTATAACGGTGACGGACATTATACGATGTATATTGACCCATCAGACACGAATGATCTTGCGTTTGGAGATTATGATTGTGATATTGAGTTCCGTAAGGAAGGATACAAAAAGACATTTTACGGCAAACTGAAACTGTCAAAGGAAGTCACTCATTATTATAACGAGTAAGGGGGAATCAGGATGGCGGCAAATGATGAACTGATTCTAATCCTTGACAGTGATATAGAACTGAGACTTGAGGATGATGATACAAATGATATGGTTCTTATTGATGACGTTCCGTATGAGCATCATTATGAGGAATATACAGGAAATTATGAGGTGACTCCAGTTTTATATGACGAGCAGGTGCTTTTAACAAAAAACAAACTAATGACAGATAATGTGACAGTAAGAGAAATACCCGTCACATGGAGCACAAATCCATACGGTGGAAATACCGTTGTAATTGGATAAAAAGGAGAGTGAAGTGAAATGGCGGAGAACACGTATGTAAATCAAGTGGGACTGGCAGATGGTACTATATTAATCGACCTGACCAGTGATACTGCTGTTGCCAGTGATGTACAAAGCGGAAAATATTTCCACCTTGCAACTGGCGAACGTGTACAGGGAACAAGTACATATGACAGTGACACTACGGATGCGAATGCACTGGCAAGCGAAATTCTTTCAGGCCAGACAGCCTACGTAAATAAAAACAAAATTACCGGTTCAATGACAAATAATAGTGCTGTCAGCGGAACGATTAGCACAGTTGCCGGGACGTACACCGTTCCATCTGGTTATCACAACGGCCTTGGTTCTGTTAGTATCGACAGTACGGAACAGGCAAAGATTATCGCATCAAATATCAAATCCGGTGTTGAGATTCTTGGTGTAACAGGAACATATTCGGGTGAGGGAGCAACGGCAACGTCTGTTAATGTTACTCCTTATTTGACTGCGGCAACCGTCCTGCCACCCAGCGGATATGATTATATTAGTCAGGTGAATGTAGCAGAAATTACGATTACGGAAAGTGATAATGCGGCTGGTGGAAAGACGGTGACTATTGGCGCAGTTGACCCTGATGCCTGACAGGTGGTGAGGGGAGATGGCGAATAATCCGTATGTAAATAAAGTTGAGTTAGCAGATGGAACTATACTTATAGATATTAGCAATGATACTGTTGCAGACAACAAAATTCTGTACGGATATACTGCGCATGATGCAAGTGGTACAGCAATAACCGGAAGTATTCAAAGTGATGCAGGAACGACCGTAACTCCAACAAGACAGACACAGACGGTTGGTATAAGTGGAAAATATATGACCGGGAATATTACGGTCAGTGCAATTCCAAATACGTATTACTTACTTACAGAAGTTTATCCAATAGGAAGTCTTTATGTAACAGAAAGCAGTTCTGATAACCCTGCAACAATTCTCGGTTTTGGAACGTGGACAAAATACGCACCAATGGATTTGACATGGAATGATACGGACCTTGATTGGAACAATTCGGTTGGTGTAACAAGTGGAATATATGTTTGGAAAAGAACAGCATAAAGGAGTGAGAATATGGCAAACACAACAAACCTGAATCTGGTCAAACTGTCAGGTTCAGAAAAAATGAAAACCTATCCAGCAAATCAGGCTGGCAACATGGACACGATTGACTCAGCGTTTGGTGCAGGATTTGGACTCAGTGGAAACCCAAGTGTTAATACAAGCATTAACAATCTTGCAGACGGTTTGGCAATCGTTGCGAATGGGAACGCACACGCTGCGATTACATCCGGTCAGTACGTATACGTTCGGAATCACGGAAGTTTGTCCGAAGGTCTGTATACTGCAACATCAAACATTAGCGCAAACGGTACTTTGTCCGGTAGTAATTTGACAGCCGATTCTGCTGGTGGTTTGAATGCGTTAAATAGCAAATTGTCCGTTTCTTCGCTTACAGAATGTGCGTCATTGGATGCAGTAAAAACGTATCTGTCCGGTGTTATTGCAACGATGAATGCTCGTGAGAGCAGAGTTATTGGCATAATTACACGCTTTACAGATAGTGGTTTTTCCAATGGTGGATACTATGAAGGAAACATCTACTACATATCAAACAATTTAAGCGGTTTCTATGCAGGAGTGCTTTATAGCATAACAAATGCCGAGTTCGTTAATTTCTCTTTTAATAATGGGACATGGACATTTAATTCGGTAAATAGCAATAAAAGCAAAATAGTATATGAAGATGTCAATATAACAAATGATAACGGCATTAATATTAGTGCTGCAACGGGTTATAAAGCAACTTATGATAAATTTTTAAATGCTTATGTTGTTGGCGCAAACTATATAGCAACGATAATTTATACATACAATAATCTCATTTATTGCAGATTAAAAAATATCGATACTCTATCAAATGTACCTGCAGGGGATTATACTGTTCGTGTATTTTATAAAGAGTCTTAATCATAAATGATTTAACGAGGTAAAACATGGACTTCATTATTCAAATGCTCGACTTGTTCTATGCAAACAAGTGGATGTATAAGAAACTGAAAAAGCGTGACGAAAGGTTAGCAAAGAAACAAAGAATGAATTAACGGAGGAAAACAATAATGGACGAAAAGCAGATTGAACTTTTGCGTAAAGCATTAACGCTTTATCATGAAGCAATATTGTTGACCAAAGAGTACGAAAGTGATTATGAACAAGAAAACGAGTTTTATCACATGGTTGTAGCATTGTCTGAAAAGATTGGAGCAGAGTTGAACTATGAATGAATCATCGTCCATCAATTTTGTCAATGACAGACCAAACCAAACGGTATAACTTACTATTGTTATTTTTATGATGAGTATATCCGACAGAATAGTAAATAAACACTATTCCAATAAGGAGCAATGCAATAGCAAGACAACCGACAATGCAAACGATAACCATAAAACCACCTCTGTATTGATTATATCACAGAGAAACGGTAATTATCAAAAATGATAAAGAATGAATTAACGAACAAAAAGAAAGGATGATTTTATTATGGCAAGGCAGATTTTCATTGTTGATGCTCACATCGTGGATCAGAACGGCACTTTCAACTACATCTCCGGGTATCCGAAAAGATTTGACAGTAAAAGTTACGGTGATGACATAGACAAGGCGCAGATCAGGGCAGAAGGTGATATGTCCGACGCTTGGTCAGATATGTGCAAGGTTGACACGCGCCAAATTTCAACCGTTACACTTTCTACTGTTGACGGGTTCATGCTTGAACGCAAAACACGTGGTTCTTTCCCTGTACCTGAACCAGAACAGGAAGAAGAAACTGAACCTGAATCTTAAAACAATTTCTTGCATTTAAAATCCTGTTCGTGATACAATACTTATGTAAGTGAACATTTTTGTTTAGGCACCTGTCGGTGAGAACCGGCGGGTGCTTTTACTTTTAAGGAGGACAGGATGGACAACTACAGGATTGATCCGAAGAAGCAGTTCAGCAAAAAGCTGGCGAGATGGACTGCCGTATTCTGGTTTGTCTTTATGACATGGCTGTCTGTGATCCTGCTCCTTCAGCCTTCAGCTGCACTGTATAGTGTATACATGGGCATTATCGCGACGGCGGTCATGATTCTGAACGTATGGGCATACACGCGCAACAGCATCTATGAAAAAGGCGTGTTTGCAATGCTCGACAAGGCGAAGATCGAAATGAACCTTTCCAATACAGGAGAATCAGACCAGACAGAAACAGACCCAACAGAAACGGAGAGTGATGCGGATGAAAGTGAGGTGAGTAACGGGTGACTTACGATGAAGGTGTGGACAAGTTTCTAAAGAAAGTAGACGAAATACAGAAAGAAGACCCAGCCTACAAACAACCGGGCGACGGTACAGGCGGTGTGTGTGACTGCATCGGTCTGCCTATCGGTGCAGGAAACAGAGCAGGATTTAAGTACTCCGGTATCCAAGGCAGTAACTACGCCGCACGAAACAGGATTGTTAACCTGCACTACATTTCAAACGTTAACGAACTGAAACCAGGCGATGTTGTGCTAAAGGCATGTGACAGCACCGGAAAAGTCCGAAAGGCTTGCAACAAAGGATACAAGACCCACGCATACAAGCTTCCTGACCGATATAAGAAAGGCAATGCCTACTACAACGGAGACTTGCTGGATTATTATCACGCAGGTGTTGTGTACAGTGTAAATCCGTTGCGAATTAAGCACATGACTAGTCCGAGGATGAAACTTGACACATCACTGGACGGCGGATGGAACTATGCAGGGAAGTGGCGACCGGTCTATACCGCCTGTGATGGGAAACCTGCACCGGAACCGACACCAATACCCGAACCTGTACCGAGTGACGGAAGCAAGGCAATCGTGTATGCAGATAACGGTGATCCTGTGAAAATGCGGCAGTACCCTGACAAGACGTGTAGGACGTGGGAGAAGGTTCCGTGCGGTACAGAGGTTGAGATTGTCGAACCGGGAGAAACATGGGCGAAGATCAACTGCGGTAAACGCAAAGGTTGGTACATGATGGCAAAATTCCTTGACGTTGTAGGAGACGGCAAGGGCAAGTATTGAAAGGGGTGAAAACGATGACAATTGAGGGACTGACGCTTGACTCCGTATGGACATTCATCTGCATCGGATTTGCCCTTATTGGTGCTTTCCTTGTCATTGCAAAGTTTATTGACCAGATTAAAAAATGGATCAAGGAACGCCAGGAGAAACAAGCGCTTGGAAAGACGGACATTACCAAGGAAGTTGCGGACAAGGTGGTCGAGCAGATTGGCCCACAGATCGACCAGAAGTTCAAGGACTTTGAAACCAGTTTTGATAAGAAGTTCAACGACATTAACGACAAGCTGGCGGCAGACAAGGAACTGCTGACCATGCACACCAACCAGCTGAACGCACACGAAAGCAGAGTCGGCAAGCTGGAAAGTGACACCAATGCGTTGTGTCATGGCATGCTGGCCCTGCTGGAAAAAGACGAGAAACATACTACGGCATATAATGCCATGAAGAACTACCTGATAGACGGCGTATACAAGGAGGAAAAGGCGGAATGACAATTGATTTGACACAGATCATCCTGGCGATAATCACCCTGATCGGAGCGATCATTACCCGGTATCTGATTCCATGGATCAAGGAAAAGACGAACGAACGGCAGTTTGAGGCCCTGGCAATGCTGGCCCGCGTAGGCGTATACGCGGCGGAACAGATCTTCTCGACCGAGCAGTGGAAGGAGAAGAAGCAGTATGTACTGGATTTCCTCAAGCAGAACGGTTATGAGATCGACGCACCTGCCGTAGACGCGCTGATTGAGTCGCTGGTAAGGGAACTGCGGATCGAGCAGGGAGAACAGCGGGACATGGATAAGTAATCCCGTTGATAAAAAATACAGAATGTAGTATAATTACTACACATTATAATAGGAGGTGCTTTATTGCATGAGCGAACCGGTTTACACAATGGCCCAGCACGAACGGGAAATGACAAGGATTGAGACCCAGTGCAAGCGGTGGTTTATCGCGTTTATGGTGGTGCTGGCGATGCTGTTCGGAACGAACCTGGCATGGGTGATCTATGAGAACAGTTTCCAGGATGTGGTAGTGACACAGGAAGCAGAATCCGGAGAATGCGGAGACTCCATCAACTACGGAGCCGGAATAGGAGATGTGAACGTTGGGCAAAGCAAGGCAGACGATACGGATTCGCGTTAAGAAGGGCAGCACAAACGGCCCCGCAAAGACATGCGGGACATGTGGCGGTACAGGAATCGTAAAGAATCCGAGTTATTCCGGTGGAAGGAAATGAGCGTACAGGAGCTTGACCGCGCCGAAACGGAGATGCTCATCTGGAGATGGATCAACGGACGGAACGGCGAACGGGACAGATACATCCTGTCCATGTACCTGTTTGACGGCATCACATATGAGCAGATGCTGGACCGGCTGGAGGAACGCGGGTACGAACTGACCAAGGATCGGCTGAAGCAAATCATCCGGACACGAAAGGAACAACTGTTCCGGCACATATAGGAAAGAGCCTTACACGCTGAGGCGGCACACTTGCCGGGTTTGAAAACTTTCCGGCAGGCCGCAGGCGGACTAAGTAAGGACCTTTAAGGGCAGGCAACACCTGCCCGTTTTTTTATACCCTGAAACTACCATAAAGATACCGCTGTGCTTACTCTGCACGGCGGTCTTTTTCTGCGACAATCAGGGCATAAGGGAGGTGCTGAAATCCGATGGACCAGACGATCATGTACCCGAAGAGCTGCCGGAAAAACATCAACAGGATTATGAACGCTACGGGAGCAAGCGTGGAAACCGCGTACGCCATGATGCTGCTCACGGCTACGCTGATGGATCTGCGGCCGGAAGATGACGATGTGGCGGACATGATCCTGGAGGACTGCGGTGTCAGCCCGGACTGTGCCTGATGTGGATCTACGCGAACCCGAATCCATGCAGGAGCGAGGAACCGGACTGCGTGGTCAGGGCGATTGCAATCGCAACTGATCAGGACTGGGAGGACGTGCATTGGGATCTGTGCATACTGAGCCACATTCACTGCACGATGCCGAGCGTGAACTGGCTGTGGGGGCTGTATTTGAAAGCCTGCGGGTTTGAGAGGTTTCTGCTGCCGGCGAGCTGTCCGGAGTGCGTGACGGTCCGCGAGTTTGCGAAGCGGTATCCGAGAGGGACGTATGTGATCGGAACAGGATCACACGCGGTCTGTGTGAAGGGCGGAAACTGGTACGACATGTGGGATTCAGCGGATGAAACACCGACCTATTTTTTCAGAAAGAAGGAATAAACCATGCCAAATTATCCGGTGCCATACCAGAACAACTGGAACTACGGCGGAGTCGGACAGCAGATGTATCCGCAGTATCAGCAGACGTTTGCACAGCAGCCCGTTCAGCAGGTGATGCAGAACCAGAGCGGGATGGGCATCAAGTGGGTGGACGGCGAGGTCGGCGCCAAGGCATTCCAGATGCCGGCCGGATGGCCGCCGAACCAGCCGATTGACCTGTGGGACACGAACGACACGGTGATCTACCTGAAGAGCATCAACCCGATGGGCATGCCGAACCCGCTCCAGAAGGCGAGATACAAACTGGAAGGAACGCCGAGCGGGGAAAAGACACAGGGATTCAGCGGAGAGGCTGAACCAAAGCCGGACATGAGCCAGTTTGTGAAGAAGGAAGACCTGGAGCGGATGAAGCAGGATCTGATCGACACCATCGGACAGATGAACACCAGCGGCACAGGCGTGAAACGGACGGTAAAGGGGGCGGAGTAAATGAACCAACTTTATCAGGCTTTGAAGGGCGTTTCCGGAGCCTCCGGAATCGGGACGAATAATTCCGCACCGATGCAGGCAGGCGGGCCGTTTGGGGCTTTGCAGAACGTAATGCAGCGGGCCAGGCAGCTTGCCGGAATGTTCCAGAATCCGCAGCAGATGGTTCAGCAGTATTTTCCGGACGCGCCGAGCGAGGTGTCAGGCAATCCGGAGCAGTTGCTCGGATGGCTTCAGCAGAGCGGGAAGGTTGACCCGCAGATGGTGCAGATGGCCCGGCAGATGATTGGAAGGTAACACGCACGGAATAACACGCGTGCAAGTTTACGAACGGAATTGAACGAAAAGTGTATGTTTCGTGCAAGTACAGATATATGAAATGTGCAGTTTTCGTTCAGTTACGGATATATGAAAGGAGAGAAAGACCATGGAAGAAAAGATTCAGGAGAAGATCAACGCGCTGGTGGAATACATCATCAGCAAACCAGTGGAGGCAGTTACGAGCGAGGACTACATGATCCTGAGTGCGGAACTGAAGGATGCCCGATTTCGCCGGGAACAGGGAGACAACAACGACAAGTTCACAAAACTTCTGGCTTCCTTTATTCCTTCTGTTGCTCCTGCCGTGGAGTCAAAACCCATGACGCAGACGGTGAAGGCGGTAAAGAAGTAAAGCCGGTTTTAATTGCTGACGAGTAATTAAAGCAAACGGCATTTTTCTTTAAATGAACGATAAAGTGCAATTCGATTCTGTATTTTGCGAAAAACTCGCAAAATCAGCGGATAAGATGCACGAAAACAGCATAAAAAGTTCAACTTGATTCTTTTCGGTGAGTGCGCATAGCCGATGAAGGATAAATAAACTGAAAGGAATCAAACGACTATGACAACTGATACCAATGGAAACATGGTAATGCCTGTCGCCCCGATGTACGGTGGCGGATACGGCAACAACGGCGGATTCGGCGACTTTGGCGGGTCCGGATGGTGGATCATCCTGTTCCTCATCGTCCTGATGGGCGGTTGGGGAAACAACGGCTGGGGAAACAACGGCGGCAATGCCGGCGGATATTTCCCGTGGGTCATGGCCGGTCAGCAGACCGGGTACAGCGATGTCCAGCGCGGTTTCGACCAGAGCGCGGTCATCTCCGGCATCAACAATGTCCATGACGCTGTGACGAGCGGATTTGCCGGTGTGCAGCAGAGCCTGTGTTCCGGTTTTGCCGGCGTGCAGAACGGCTTTGCCCAGGCTGAAATCGCCAACAACGCGCGGCAGATCGCCGACATGCAGCAGAACTTCGCTCTCCAGCAGCAACTTGCCACATGCTGCTGCGACAACAAAGCCGGGCTGGCTGATGTGAAGTACACAATCGCCACCGAAGGCTGCAACACCCGCGCGACCAGCACCGCAAACACCCAGGCGATCCTGGACAAGCTGTGCCAGCTGGAGCTGGACGGCGTGAAGGGTCAGCTGGCTGACGCCAACAACACGATCAACCAGCTGCGGACTCAGCTGCTTGTTGCCAACAACGAAGCCAGCCAGACCGCCCAGACTGCCGCGATTCTCGCCGGTCAGGGCGCTGAAGTGGATGCGCTGTACAACCGGCTGAACAACTGCCCTGTACCGACCACGCCTGTGTACGGCCGGACCCCGATCTTCACCTGCGGCAACAACGGCTATGCCGGCTGCGGATGCGGATGCGGTGCTGCGTAAGGCGGTGAAATCATGGCTGAGTATGTGTATAACCCCTACCAACTGGTAGAGCCGAACCAGAACGTTCTGCTGAACGACTCCATCCCCTGCAACAAAGGTTACGTGATTCACCGTAACGGCAGCGGGATCCTTACTCTCCGTGGTATGGTGAACTGCCCGACGGCCTGCTTTGCAAGGTACGAAGTGACCTTCAACGGCAACATTGCTATCCCGGACAGCGGTACTGTCGGTCCGATTGCCGTGGCGCTGGCGATTGACGGCGAACCGCTCCAGACGAGCAAAGCCATTGTGACGCCCGCCGCTACGGCCGCGGATCCTCCTACGGACGATAATTTCTTCAACGTGACCAGCACGGCGATTATTACCGTGCCGCGCGGATGCTGCTACACCGTATCGGTGGAGAACGATTCCACGCCTGCCGCTCCCGGCGGAGCCGCGCCTGAAATTCTCGTGAAGAACGCCAACCTGACCGTGGCCAGGATTGCCTGATGAAAGGAGGAAACACCGATGAAGTACTATGACAACATCGAGGACAAACTGTGCAACGAACTCGACAAGCTCGACAAGAAGTATGCCGGTGACACCGAGATGACAATGCAGGATCTGGAAATGCTCCGGCTTCTGCTCAGCTCCGCTGTGAAGCTGGACACCCATTACGCCATGAAGGAAGAGGCAGAAATGGATGAGGATATGGATACATCCGGTCGCCGCGGCGATGACGGACGGATGTACTCCGGACGCAGCTATGGCATGCGCGGTGAAGAGGACGGACGGTCCTACCGCCGTGCGCGCGACAGCATGGGACGGTACACCAGCCGCGACATGGTTCCGATGTCCGGGACGTATGCCCCCTGGATGCCTCCGTACTACGGCGGTAGGTACTGATTTGCAAAGGACAAAAAATGTCCGCAGCAAAAGGCCCGCTCAGAAATGAGCGGGTCTGTTTTTATTACCAGTGATATTCCGCAATCCTCTTTTCAATTGTATGACTGAAAGATACCCGTCCGGAAACGGACGGGTATTTCTATGAGCAAAACCGTTGTAATAATGGTGGGAGTAGTGGTGGGAGTAGAATCCAATTTTTCGCCATTTATTACAGCTTGTAGTGGATGTACTACAGAATAAAAATTCCCGGAAGCCTTGATTTTATTGGCTTCCGGGAAGTCTGGGTGAGAGGATTCGAACCTCCGGCCTCTTGAACCCCATTCAAAAACGGAAGCCTTATTTATCAATGTGTTGCGGTTTTTTTGGTGGGAGTACGGTGGGAGTAGAAAACGAGTTTACGAGCGCGTGGAGATCCTCCAGATGGGATGACTGGTACTTGTTTACGGTGGTCAGATAGGACGAGTGACCGATGAGCTGGGCCTTGTCTTTTTCTGTGCCTTTTGCGTTTTTCAGTTTGTCCGCGTAAGCATGACGGCCCGAATAGGGAACTTTCCCTTCGGCAATGTTCAGCTTTTTCATCATGGGTTTGAAGATTTCCGTTCGGAAATAGGCATGGCTCATTTCCTTAAAGCAAACAAGCGAAGGCGTTTTCTTCCGGTTGAATACATACTGCGGGAAGACAAGATCCGTTCCGGGGATGTACAGACGGGCAATGACATACGGGAGAATCTCGTCCGGAACGATCACGATCCTGTCCCTGCCGGCGTCTGTTTTCTTTCCGTTGACAAAATACCAAACGTGGATCAGACCGGAGTCTGTTTTGACGGGAGCGCAGAACATCTGATCTTTTCGGAGCTGCAGCATTTCTCCAGGACGGTAGCCGAGCCAGCACAGGCAGTAAACATATTCGGCGTACCGGATCCTGCCGATGGCGGATTTGATGACCGCTTCCTCTTCCGGATCGATTGGTTCGCGCTGGACGGACACGCCGTCTCCGATATATAAATTGGAAGCGACGTTCCGGTCGATGATATTCTGATCGATGGCATATTTCCAAAGAAGGTTCGCGACGCACCGCATGTTTTCGTGCGTACGCTTTCCTGACTTGCAATGATCCATGCAGGACTGGAGGTCATTGGCTGTGATCCTGTCCATGAAGATGCCGTGCAGCGGATTGAAATGCATATAGGCGTACAGGTAATTATCCATGGTAGATTTGACGACACGTGATTCATAAAAAGCCTTCCATGACAGCCAGACTTCTTCAAGCGTTTTCTGCACACGCTTGCCGCTCTGCTTTTGAAGGCTGGAAACATAATCAAGCGCCAGTTTTTTTGTTTTGAACCCGCCCTTTTTCTTCCGGACCGGGCGCTTCGGTCTGGACGGATCTCCGTCCGGGAATCTCCAGCCGACCACAACTTCCACGGTCCAGGTCTTTTCCCCGGGACGCTGATAGGCAGTGCCCTGCCCATTGCCGCGTGTCTTCGGTTTCATGTCGCGTACTCCACGTAGTCGTCATCGTCAATCTGCCCGGTGCGGATATGTTCCAGTTCGTGCTTATAGGTTTTCCGCTGCTGTTCAGCGGACAGGCGTGAGTTGATTACGATAATCGGGCTATAGTCAGACCCGAGACAGGTAAAACCGCGGACATGCGGAGACATGTCTTTCAGGACAACGGTGACGTCTTCATTCATTTTGATCACGGCTCCTTGATATGGCGTTGACCACGCCGAGGACGGCATCAAGGTCTTCCGAAGTCATGTAACGTGTCTTGTCGAAAAGCAGGCGGACCTTCGGATCCCGGTGCAGGGCATCGGCAACCTCACGGACGAAGTCGTCGTCGTTTCCGGAATCTGCAAGCGGAATAAGGGAGCTGAACGGGACGTCGAATACGTCAGCTATATGTTTGATGGTTGAGACGGAAGGTATCCTTGTGCCGATCTCCCACGCGCTGACGTTGACCTGGTTGCTTCCTATTTCACGGGCGAACCTGTCCTGGCTGTACCCACGTGACTTTCTGAGCGTTTTTAAATTTTCTCCAAATGACGGCATAATCATCACCTCAATGCTGATAATACCATAATATGTAGTAAAATTCAACACAATCGTAATAAAAAGTTTATAATTAATATGATTGACTAACGGAAAAACTGTAGTATAATTTTAGTCAGAAATGAACAGAAAGGAGGGGCATCTTTTGGAAAGAAAAGCGAACATGGCGGAAGCAGGGAAGCGGCTGCGCGAACTGCGAGGAATACGGACAAGGTCCGGTGTGTCCAGGGAAACAGGAATTCCGTACAGCACGCTGCAAAGTTATGAGGACGGAACGCGCGAGCCTTCCGGAGAATTGAAGCAAATTATCGCAGACTATTACGGCGTCCCTGTTGAGAAGATCTTCTACTGATATTTTTTTTACGGACAGATACTGCAAAAACGAGTGTGGAACAGAAAGGACAGAGTAATGGATGGCATGAAAGACGCATTATTGCGGATGGTCAGGGTGGCTCGCAAAGCCAAGGAACTGGACGAAGCGCTTCTGAAAATGGGGTATGACGAGACCCCGTACAACGACATATACGGCGAGATTGCTGAAGCGATCTACCACCTTGTCGGCGAAGATACAAAGGCAATTGAGGAATCCGTAACGTATACCGCGATTACCGCCCCGTATCTGTGCGACGAGCGGCGGGCGGCGATGCTTCACCATGCCTATATACGGAACTGCTGCCCGGACTTTCAGCCGAAGCAGCCGAAGCCGAACACCATTGAACCGGAAGCATTCCGGAAGATGGTGAAGAAAAACGGCGGATATCAGACGCCGGAAGGTGACTGGCAATGACGCTGGCGGAGATTGAGAGCATGACATGCAACACGCTGACGGTGAAGCAGGTGGCTGAGTTCCTCGGAAAGGATGCGCAGACGATCCGTGACCAGGCGGAGCGTGAACCGAAGTATCTCGGGTTCCCGATCTGCAAGGCAGGGCATAGCTACTGCATACCGAGAGTCGGGTTCATTAACTGGTACACCGGGCAGACGCCCATGATCGTATGGAACGGTGGTGGTGTGAATTGATTGTGACAACAAAAATGGACCGCTGATGCTGGAACATCAACGATCCGAAGGCAACCATGAGAAATCATAATCATTGTAAACCAAACAACAACTGCGGTCAATGAATTATTTGTTAAGGATTGTGGAGATTGTATGGAAAGAGTGTTGAAAGTTGATCCGGAGTTTCAGAACAAGATCCCGCCTTTGACTAAGGCTGAATACGCCCAGCTTGAGGAGAACATCCTTGAAGCAGGAAAGGTATTTGACCCGATCACGGTTTGGAATGACACGATCATCGACGGTCATAACAGGTATAAGGTGATCCTCGCTCATCCGTTTGTGGAATGGAACGTGCGGGAAATGCACTTTGCTGACAAGTGGGAAGCGTTCGGCTGGATGTACAAGAATCAGCTTGGTCGTCGGAATCTGACAGATGAGCAGAAGACAGTGCTGATCGGCGAGATGTACAAGGCGAGGAAGCATAGCCACGGCGCGGAGAAGGGCGGACGCGGCAATCAGTACACGAAGGCGGTAAGTAGTCAGAATGATAACTTACCAAACACAGCCAAGCAGAACCGTGTCGCTGAACAGATCGCCGACGAACTGAATGTCAGTTCGGCTACAGTCGTCAGAGCAGAGATGTATGCAAAAGGCATTGACGCGATCCGTGAGGAAGAACCGGAACTTGCTGACTCAATTGTGAGCGCACAGAAGAAGGTAAGCAAACAGATTGTGCGTGACATCGGACAGGCAAGACCGGAAGTACGGAAGATCATGATTGACGACATCAAAAGCGGAAAGAAAAAGAAGATCACCAAAGCGGAAACAAAAGAAATGAACAGGATTGCGGAAACGCTGACAGACGAATCCGTGATGGAGTACACCATCGGACATCTGACAGAGCAGATCAGCATGAACTCGGAACAGTTTGTACGGTCACTGAACAACCTGCTCACAGACCACGCAGACCTGTGCGATGACAACAGGATGGCGGTCATTGAATCACTGGACAAAATCATGGTTGAGATTACGAAGATTAAAAGGAGAGTAAGCAATGGAACACAGTTATGAATATGTCATGCTCTATCCGGAGCAGATCAAGAAAGACCCGAAGTACCAGCGTGAGATCGACGTTGCGAGGATCAAGAAGATTACCAAGAACTGGGACGATGACCTCGTAAACGCGCCGAAGGTTTCCCTGCGCGAGAACGGCAACTATTACGTGTTCAACGGTCAGCACACTTTGGCTGCCTGGAAGAAGCGCTACGGCAACAAGATGATCCAGTGCAAGGTCTATCGCGGACTGACGGAAACGGAGGAAAAAGACCTGTTTGTCAAGCAGGAAGGATTCTCCAAGGCGGTCGGACTGGTGGATAAACTCCGCGCGGAGTACAACAGCGGGAACGACGAGGTCATGGATATGGTCCGGTGCGTATCGCTTGCCGGATGCACGATGGACTTTGAGAACAGGACGAGCCAGTCGCAGAACCGGATTAACGCTGTGACGACGGCGTACAACGTGTACAAGGAAGTCGGCCACGACAACTTCATCAACATCCTCGATATCCTGCGCCGTTCGTTCTTCGGAGATTACAAGGGATTCCAGGACGGATTCCTCAAGGGCATGAAGTATTTGTTCAAGCACTATGCTGACAAGATCACCGCCAAGCAGATGATTGCGGCCCTTCAGAAGCAACCTGCGGACTGGTATATGCAGAAGGCAAACAAGTTTGACGGATCTGCGCAGGTGCGGTACGCGAAAGCGTTCGTTGAACAGTACAACAAAGGAAAGAGAACCAACCGGATTGAGTTGGCTGAATAAGGAGGAGCAATCATGAAAGAAAATGCTGGACTGAAACTGGGCCGTGAAGGCAGGAGACTTGAAACGAGGAAGCATCAGCGGGAAGCGCGGGAACATTTTCATCCGCGCTCCCTTGCACGGTCCGTAGCCCACAGCCGGATGGCATTCGCTGAATTTGAGCAGGTGAACAAGGTACATCCAGGCACATCGCAGAGCACGTTCTCACAGAAGTGGCGTGAGGTCGCCGATCAGATGGCGGCAGAGAGGTAAGCAATGAAGAAGCGGTTCATAGAAACGGAAGCATGGAAATGGATCAAGCTGCTGATTGAACTCCTGCTGATTGCCGCTGTTGTGTGGGGTGCGATTGAACTGTACACGTCGCTTGGGCTTGGCGAAGCGAAAGCGGACGAATACCACGAAACGATGTTCGTTCTCTGCGATGACTACGTGAATGTCAGAGCAACGCCGAACAAGAAACAGGATCCAATCGGACGGCTTGAGGTCGGCGACTCTGTTGTTCTGGACGGCAGGAAGAAGAACGGATATGTCCACTGCATCGACCTGACGTTTGAGCAGACAGAAGGATGGGTCTTCGCAGGATTCCTTGTGTATGACGAACCGGAAAAGGTCGGACAGACCGCAACAATCGTCAGCTACGGACGGCTTGCGGCGCGAAAGTATGTGAACGGCAAACGGACTCGCTGGCTGAAAAGCGGTGCAAAACTGAAGGTGCGGTACTGGACGGAAGAATGGGCGCTGACAGACTGCGGATACATACAAAGCAAGTATCTCGAATTGGATGGTGAATAAGGATGGCCGAGAGATTTGTTGTTCCGAGCAGGGATGATGCATGGGACGTAACGCGGCAGGAAAAGATATCCATTCTGTTTCTGATGAACACGGTCAGCGCCATGATGGACAGCCGGGATGAACTGAAGGACAGGGTCAGCAGGATCGACGGCGGTGCTGAGCTGATGGACACGATGGTGAACAGCGCCGAGAAACTGCTGACGGAAATTCGGCGGACAATTCCGACGGAGCAGCGGATGAACATCAACAATGTTTCCAAAGACATGGAAATGCGGATGGTCCCGAAGATGACTCCGAGCAAGACAACGGTGCTGGTGCAGAAGGAAGAGTTCCGGCATCTTGTGGATGCCGCCCAGGTGAAGTGCCGTGAATGTACGGATGACAGTGAACAGTGCAAGGCATGCGGACTGTTCAAACTGCTGAAGGTAGTTGTGCCTTTGGAAACATATGACGGTACGTTCCTGTGTCCGTACAACCTGGCGGGGTGGGAAAACTGATGATGGACTTTGACAAGGCAAACAGGTCAAACTGTCCATGCCGGGACTGTCCGGACAAAGGATGCGGTGCGTATCACAGTCAGTGCGAAAAGTATCAGAAGTGGCGCAAACTGCTTGACGAACGAAACAAGGTGGAGCGTACGTACCACAAGAACAACGATACGATGAGCGAATCCAAGAAGAAAGCCATGTGGCGGAGCAAACGGTATTCAAGGCAACTGACCTACAACAAGAGCACAAAGGCCGACTGACCGGAAGCGTTTTGGACATGGGCGCTGACGGTAAATCATACGGGCAAAGGGTTTAGCCCTGAACACAGCTTTCTCCCCTGTGTGTTCCTCTCAAAAGGTCCATGCTTATGGGTCGCGGGACACAATGGAAAGAGGGACTATGCCATCCGGTTGGTGGTCAGCCGGTGCCGCGACGCGGCTTTTTAAAACCACCACATTACTACAAAAAGTAGTGGAAGGAGACGATAAACGATTGATTTGGTTCTTTCTTGCCGGATGGATATCCGGTGCGGTGTTCATGGTGCTGTATGCGAGATGGTGGGTTCACAGGCATATGGTGAAAGTCACGCCTGAAGAGGCGATGAATGATATTCAGAAAATTAAGGAGGACGAGTCTCATGAATGAGAGAGACTACAACAATGCGGAAGGTATCCGCCGCAGCGACCTGTGGAAGATGGAAGAGTCTCCGGAGAAGTTCAAGTGGAACCTTGAGCATCCGGTTGAACAGACTCCGGCGATGGCATTCGGGAGTGCGTGCCACAAGTTCATTCTTGAACCGGAAAGTTTCCTGGATGAATATGCGATTGCTCCTGAAGGGATTAACCGCAGGACAAAGGAAGGCAAGGAACAGTGGGAAACGTTCTGCAATGCCAATGAAGGAAAGACAATCGTAAACGCAGAGGATATGCAGATTGCTGCTGAAATGCGTACTGCATTGGATCACTGCCCGCTGGCGAACAAGTTGATCTACGGAAAGGGCGAAACCGAAGTTCCGTTCTTCTGGACGGATAAGGACACCGGCGAAAAGTGCAAGATTAAGGTAGACCGGCTGGTAAAGTTCAACCGGAAGTGGTACGTGGTGGACTACAAGACCACGCTGTGCGCGGAGACGTTCCGTTTTAATTCCGACATCTTCCGCCTTGGCTATCAACTCCAAGCGTACATGTACACAGAAGGCGTGATGAAGGCAAAAAAACTTCGGAAGCGTCCCGGTTTCATGTTCGTCGCCCAGGAGAAGAAGGCACCGTACAGCGTGAACGTGATCGAAGTAACGGAAGAAGTCATGAACGCAGGATGTGCAAAATTTAAGCAGTTAATGGAGAAGTATCATCAGTGCAAAGTCCTTGATCAATGGCCTGGTTATTGTGGCGATATTCCGAATGATTCGTTTGTACCGAACTGGATGCAGCAGGAGATGGAGGATGACTTCGAGTGAAGCAGAAGCGAGGATACTTTGGTATCGGAATCTTTCACGGAAAGAACGAGGAGAACATTGGCACTCTGTGGAGGAGCGCCAACATCCTCGACGCTGACTTCATCTTCACCATCGGCAAGCGGTACAGCAAGCAGTGTACTGACACAATGAACACGCCGAAACACATTCCGCTGTGGCACTTCGATGACTGGGACGATATGTTCCGGCACGTTCCGTACAACTGTCCTGTGGTGGCTATTGAACTGGATGACCGGAGCGTTCCGCTGGAAACGTTCGTGCATCCGGAGCGGTGCATCTACCTGCTCGGAGCGGAGGACCACGGACTGCCGCCGGAGATTCTCGACAGGTGCTGGGCAACGGTTCAACTGCTCGGCGACAGGTGCATGAATGTCAGTACGGCAGGAAGCATTGTGATGTATGACAGGAAAGTAAAAAGAATGGAGGCTTAAATAATGATCCCGAAAGAGATTCAGAACATGAAGGCCCTGAAGGGCGAAGAAAAACTGGAAAGAGATTCTGAGTACATGGGCGCTGATGACATCGACCAGAAGGTCGAGCCGGTGCTGACCATCAAGAACCTGTACCGTGGCAAGGTTACCCTGTCCAGGGGCAAGGAAGTTAAGAACGTGCTGACGTTCGTTGAAGAGACCGTTCCGGGCATCGCGGAGGTTCGTCCGCTGATTGTCAACAGCACGAACCGGCAGACGCTGAAAAAACTGTACGGGCAGGTCACGGCGAACGCGCTGGAAGGAAAGCAGATTCAGCTTTACATCGAGCATGGCGTCCGGAATCCCAGCAACGGAGAACTGACCGACGGCATCCGCATCCGTGACAAGAAGCCGTCCGCTGCCGGTGCGAAACCGAAGGCTGCGGTGAAGTGCGCTACGTGCGGAAACGAAATTACAGGAAGCGGAAGTTTCACGGCAGAGCAGATTGTCGCCGGAAGCAAGCAGAAGTACGGCAAGTGCCTGTGCATGGAGTGCGCACAGAAACGGAAAGCTGAAGTGGAAGCGGCTGAAAAGGCTGCGGCTGAAGCCTCTGAAGCGCTTAAAGCAGAAGAAGCACAGACGCATGAATCAAGTGAGCAGGACGACCTGGCGGCGGCGCTGATGGCAGACGCGGAATAAGGAGAGTGATTGCATGAAGATTTATGAAGCTGAGAACAAACAGTACATTCTTCTCGGAGACCTGGATCACATGTTGCGTTGCATGAGACGGAAGATTTACGACAAGTATACCCGCGATGAGGATGGTAAGTTCTACCAGAAAGACGGCACGTTTGGTCTGACAACGGAGGACGCCATCGAAACCGGAGCGCTGGTCCATGTGATGAGCGAGATCCTGCTGAACAAGATCCATGCCTGCGAAACGCCTGACGAAATCCGCGCCATGCACAAGCGGATTGAGGACGAGTTCTACATGGATAAGTACGTTCTGACTCTTGTCGAGGAAGACGAGGACGGCAAGAAGGGACTGTACTATTTCCGGAAGTACTGCATCGGTGCTATGGAGGCGCGGCTGAAGGAAGAAGGCAAGACAGAGGAAGAGATCGCAAAAGAAACAGAGGACGCATGCGGTGATCCGGTGTTCAGTCCGAGACTGATCGACGCGATGTTCTTTGAGGATCATGAATCAGCGGATTCTTCTGCAACATTCATCCGGCATAACTACGGATTCGATGTAAAGATTGATCCGGCATGGTATTACAACCCGAACGTAAAAGAACGTTTGGAGAAGTGGCTGAACGAGGAGGACAAGACCAATGATTAATCATCTTTCCCTGCAAGGCAGGCTTGTGGCAGACCCCGAACTGCGGGATACGAACAGTGGTGTGAAGGTCGCTAACTTCCGGATCGCGTGGAGCGAGAAGGTGAAGGATCGTGAGACAAAACTGTTCCTGGAGTGCAAGGCATTCGGCGGACTGGCTGAACATGTGTGCAAGTACTTCACCAAGGGGCAGGAAACGGTCGTCGAAGGCAAGCTGAACACCGAAGAGTGGAAGACCAAGGACGGCGAGAGCAGGAGCAAGATCGTGCTGATTCTGAGCGGTATTAACTTCTGCGGAAAGAAGCAGGACGGCGGACAGGCACAGGATCCAAGTGGTGGGACGCCTGTTGAAACTGATGAACTGCCATTCTAACTGATTGATTGTGCGGTGGCGGAATAGGTAGACGCTATAGAACGTGTCCGGACACGGTGGGTAGAAGGCTTGGCCGCCTATCATGTGAGGTGCAAATCCTCACCCGCACTTTTGACTTTACGATGCGTTGGCGGAACGGGAAACGCGTGAAACTACAGGCAGGTTTTTACTCATGACCTGGATTTCCTCCACGGAAGCTGCCCCTGTAGTGCTGAAGGCTTCCTTGCGGGGTTCGAGTCCCCGCACGCATCACAACTTTATGGGGGTGATTTGGTTTCGACAGGTTGTGAATGGTACAGAGATCACGGGTATGCAACCACCTTACGGGGCAAAAACAAGAACTGACGAAGACGAAATCTACGGCGAACTGAAAGCGGCCTGATGCCGTTTCGCTCCAAAACGACGGACCTGTTAATCGGTAACCGTATGAGGATCAGAGAAAGATTAACACTCTCCGGATCTCCTGCTCACCGTGAAAGAAAAGAGCAGGTGGTGGACATGAGGGAACACTCCTTTCCTTTATGAGCGGCATCTCTTGAAACTGCCTATCGTGTAAGAAGTCTCTGTATTGGTTGCAGTCTGGACACGGGTTCGAATCCCGTCACCTCCACCATGTTTCCTCCGGATTAATGCGGACAGAGAGACGCCATCCGGAGACTAAACAGAAAGGAATGAATGAGATGAAATATGATCTGAAGACATGCCCGTTCTGCGGAGGAACGCCGTACATCGAATCGGACAGCCGTGGCTTTGTAAAAGGCGAGTCAACAAAGGTTGCTTTTGTACGGTGTACAACATGCAACATGCGTACAGAACGGTTTCCTGTCAGCATGGGACACAGGAATGCGGTTGATCTTGCAGTGAAACGCTGGAATATGCGGTTCAACGGGATCAGTCTTATTCCGACCTCTGACCACAGATAAGGAGAACATATGAAAAAACTGAAAGATAAACTGATCCGCCTGCTCGGCGGATATACGCATGAAGACGTCATGATCAGGACACGACCTGAACGAACATATGTTTCCCGCTTCAGTTTCCGGACGCTGAAAGTGAACCAAACGTTCATGAAAGAAGTATTGGAAGTACATCCTGACTATGAAGAGTATGTACGGAAAGACCTGGCATACGTGATTGGTGACAAGATGCTTGAAGAAGGTCTGATTGAGTACATAAGCAGGAAGGAAGAACCTGAACGGATCATCGTGACGGCACTGGCAAAGGTTGTAGTGCCTACGGGGGTGAGCGAATGACAACAAAAACAGACAACCGGACAACAGGCGGAAAGTTTGAACAGGAACTGAGTCACGTCCTGGCAGAGAATGGATTTTGGTGTCACGTGCTGCAACAGAACAAAGCCGGTCAGCCTGCGGATATCATTGCGATACGCGGGAGATTCCATACGCTGATCGACTGCAAGGTATGCGACCAGGGATATTTCAGCTTTGACCGGATCGAGGACAACCAGCGTAGTGCAATGAAGAGGTTCTTCAACAGGTGTGGTGAACTGTGCTACTTTGCGCTGAAGCTTCCGGACGGCGGTGTCCGCCTTGTATCTCTGGAACGATGCGAAACAATCCGTAACAGGGGCAAGAGCCGGATCAGTGCGGAAGACATGACAAAGGAAACATGGAATATTGTCGATTGGCTGGACTCCAGCAGAGTATGGGCGGAGGATTGAGATGAACACGACGATTGCGAACCGGATCTACATACAGGATCCGTCCATTGAGGTTCAGCGGTGGGCAAAAGAGAACCTGAAGTTCCCGAACCCGGAGTATGAAAAGAAACAGCGGATGGGGTTTTGGGTCGGGAAGACACCGAAGGAACTGAGACTGTATGAGTGGAACGGCGATACGCTGATCCTGCCGTTCGGCGTGTGCAGGGAACTGATGCCGCTGCTGAAACACTCACGTGTTTACACGGACTTCCGGCAAGACAATGTGATCAACTACGGAGGAACTGCCGTACCACTCTATGATTACCAGGCGGAAGCGGTCGGTGCCATGATCGGTGCCAAGTACGGGATACTCAAGAGCAAACCCGGCAGCGGGAAAACACAGATGGGGATTGCACTTATCAAAGGATTCCGGAGACGTGCGTTGTGGTTGTGCCATACGCAGGACCTGCTGAAGCAGAGCATGGACCGTGCGAAACAGTACATTGATCCTGAAACTATCGGCACAATCACGGAAGGCAAGGTAAACATCGGCGTCGGCGTTACGTTTGCGACCGTACAGACGATGGCAAACCTTGAACTGACACAGTACCGTGACTACTGGGACGTCATCATTGTGGACGAATGCCACAGGGTATCAGCATCAGCCAGTACGTTCACGCGGTATGAGAAGGTACTGAACCACCTGTCCGCAAGGCACAAGTACGGGTTGAGTGCCACACCGGAACGCAGCGACGGACTGATCAAAGCGACGTTTGCGCTTCTCGGCAACGTGATGTGGACAGTGCCGGATGAAGCTGTAGCAGATCGGACGATGGGCGTGAAGATCCGGCCGGTAGAGACGGACTTTGAGATCGATGACAACTGTCTGAACGATGACGGCACGATTAACTATGTGAAACTGATTGAAGCATTGACGACCTGTGAAGGCAGGAATCTTGATATCATGCGGAAGATTGTTGAGGAACGTGACCATAGTTGTCTGATCCTGTCAGATAGGCTTGAACAATTAAAGGCAATTATCTCATATCTTCCGGATGATATGCAGAAAGACGTGGCATACATCGACGGCAAGATGCAATCGAAGAAAGCAAAGGCTGAACGTGAACAGCTGCTTGAGGACATGCGTACAGGCAAACGAAAATACTTGTTTGCGACATACAGTCTTGCGAAGGAAGGGTTGGATATCCCCAGGCTTGACCGTCTGTTCCTTGCTTCCCCGTGTAAGTTCAGCGCAATCATTACACAGGCCGTAGGACGCATACAGCGGACGTTTGAAGGCAAGGATACACCTGTTGTCTATGACTTCGTAGATGTAAACGTAGGGTTCTGCCAGGGTGCATACAAGAAGCGGTGCTCTAGCTACCGAAAGATGGGGGCCGTGATTGAAAAATGATTCTTAAAGTGAATGAATTTACTGTGTATATGCATGTGTCACCGAATGGGAAAAAGTATATTGGTATAACCAGTAAAAAGCCGGAACACCGTTGGAATCACGGAAAAGGATATGTAAAAAATAAATATTTCTTTGATGCGATACTGAAATACGGATGGGACAACTTCCAACATATTATACTTGCCGAACACCTTTCAAAAGAAGATGCGTGCAATCTTGAAATATCTTTGATTGCCGGATGCAAAACAACAGACCCAGCATATGGATATAACATGAGTATTGGTGGCGAAGGCGGAACATATGGTGCAAAGCTTAGTGCTGACTTTCGAGAAAAGGCCAGAAAACGAATGCTTGGTCCTCTTAATCCGAATTATGGAAAAAAGTTTTCTGCTGAAACTCTGAAGAAACTAAGCGATGTTCGTAAAGGGAAACTGTCCACAAAGCAACGTGAAGCACTAATGAAACTACATGAGAAGAACAAAAGACAAGTTGTATGTGTAGAAACAGGGGTTGTATACGATTCGATAATACGCGCCGCAAGTGATAATGGTATTTCTCCAAAAGGAATAAGAGCAGCATGTGCTGGAGAACAAAAAAGTTCACATGGACTTCATTGGGAATACATTCAAATCAGTAGGAAGGATAATGATTAATGGACATCCGAGAAATCAGTGATGCAATCCGTAACTCAGTATCAGCAATAGACGTTGGAAAGGCGCTCGGACTTAATGTTGATCGGCATGGAAGATGCCCGTGTCCATTCCATCACGGCGATGGTTTTAATTGTAAACTATACCCAGGTAACAGAGGCTTTTACTGTTTTGTTTGCCATCAATCAGGCGACTGCATTCATCTTGTCCAGGGAGTTGTTCCGGACATCGGATATGTTGACGCGATGTGGTGGGTGAACGACAACTTCGGACTGGGGTTTCGCCGGGACACGGAGAAGCCGAGCGTGTTTCAACGTGCCAGACGTGCGAGGATCCGGTCGGCAGTTGTTGGAAAATAGTCGTTTTGTTGTAGAAAACAGTTTATTAGTTGTAGAAAAACAGGCAATTAGTTGTAGAAAACACGGATTTAGTTGTCGAAAACAGTTGTCTAATTGTAGAAATGTTGTCGAATTGTTGGAGATTGTTTATGAAACCAAGCATGGCTGAACGGATCGCGCGTCATGCGGAGAACAACCATGAACGTGACATGCAGGAACACGAACGTGTGTTGCGCGCTGTTGAGCACAGGCGGACACAGGAAGAATTCCGGAAGTGGAAGGGAAAAATGGGGTTCAACATGTACCTGACTGCAATGCAGATACTGATGATCCTAACGTGCCAGCGGGACATGAACGTACCGAAACATCCGGACGATGAGTGGAGTGAGGAGTTCCGGACGGCGGTTGAACTGATTCCGGAAGCACGACGGTTTTACGAAGACATGGCAATGGAATGTACGGAGGTAAAAGAATGAGTTATGACATCAGGTTCGCGGTGAAGGTTGCGGGCCATGACGATCTGTACGCGGTTATTGGTGAACCGGAGAGGCACAGTCCGACATATAACATTGGCGATCTGTTCCGGAAGTGTATGGACTGGGACTTTCATCAGGGCGAATGGTACAGAGTAACGGATATTATTCCGAATATTGAGCGTGGCATCCACGAACTGACATTTAACCAGACGAAGTACAGGTGTCTTGAACCGGAGAACGGATGGGGCAGTTGCAGTACGGCATTGTGTGCATTGCAGTCAATTATGAGTTGGTTGACAAATGACTGGGACGGGATAAAAGGTGGATGGAATGCTGACATCCCGCTTGAATGTGTTTATATGAGTTGGTAGTACGGAGGTAAAAGATGCATTGTAAATATGGAGCAAACGAATTCGGTGAGTGGCTGCGGTCAGTCATGAAAGAATACGGTATCTCGCAGAAAATGCTTGCGGAAGAACTTGGTATGTGTGAGCGCACGATCAGGCGGTATGTGTACGGAGATGTCCAGCCAAGCGGGGAACTGATGCGACGGGTGCTGAACTACTTTGAGTCGCATCTTGCGGTGGAAAGGAATGATTGAACATGCCAGACAGGGAGAAGGTTATCAAAGGTCTGAATGACATTGGCGGTTTCATTGCGGGGCGTGTAGGATTTGAACAGGCACGGAATTTCCTGCAGACGATTAACGATGCCCTTGCCCTGCTGAAAGAGCAGGACGATCTTGGAACAGAACTGACGAATGCTGTTGAGTTAATTCGCAAAAAGAATGAACAGATTGAGAAACTGCTGAAAGAGCAGGAAGCGAAACAGGGGAAATGGGAACGGCATTATTCAAGACCGGGAGTATATGCGGATTTATTCTGGTGGTGTTCTGTATGCGGAGAACCAACAAGGTACAACGATGCAGGAATTTTCTATCAGTATTGTCCGCATTGCGGTGCAAAACTTGAACCATGTGAAGAAACTTAAAGGCGGTGAAGTGGGATGAATAACAACGACATTTTATCTGTATTGTATGGACAAAATTCTGCAATAGTCAATGCATTTAATCCAGAAACATTAGCGTTTCGCAATAAAGTAATAGAGCTTCAAAAGAATTGTCCCATGGTCGAATGGGAACAGAATATGGGCGCAACGGTTCCGTATTGCAAGTTGTATAACACTTTATGTAATGGGCAGTGTTCTTTTAGGACGAACGATTGTCCATGCAATACGTAAGGTAGGTGAAGTAGGATGTATGATTATGCTCCAGAGAAGAGAAAGGTTGCTGAAAACCTTGCTGAATATCTTGAAACGTGTATGCGGAATAGAGTAATCTCTGAATCTTTCAGTGAAGTGATTATAAGCCTAACAAAAGCAGAAGAAATCTTTGCTCTGCTGAAAGAGCAAGAAGCGGTTGAGCCATCATTCAAGCAAGATGAAAAAGGTATTTTTGTTTGGTGTTGCGGTTCGTGTGGAGCATATATGTATCACATTTATGATGGAATAGACAAAGCAAAAGAATATGCAAAGTTTTGTAGGCAATGCGGAAAGCCTGTTCTATGGGAAGGTCGGTGAAGTTAAAATGAAAACGATGATCGTCAACATTGACGAACCGGGAGAACGTGCATGGGATGGTAGTCCGAAAACGTTTGAAACAAAAGAATTAGTCCGGTGCAAGGAATGCAAGTATTTGATTGACCATTATGGTTTCATGGACGATGGTTATTGCGAAAGCATGAGAGAAAAACATTGCTTGAAATTCAAACCAAATGCTGATTGGTTCTGCGCAGACGGGAAAAGGAGAACGGACGATGATTGACAGGGAGAAGGTTATCAAAGGGTTGGAGTGTTGCGAAAAGGACGAAGATTTTTTTATATGCGGAGAATGCCCGTATATAGAAGATAAATTTGGGTTTGATTGCTTGAGAAAAATGTGTCGTGATGCCCTTGCCATGCTGAAAGAGCAGGAACCTGTAAAACCGAAACGCATGAACCACAGCGAACGAGCGAGTTTCGATAATTATCTGTGTGAGTGCAAAACAGAATTGTATTACAAGCAAAAGTTTTGTGATGATTGTGGCAGACCTGTGAAGTGGGATTGATTCAGAAAAGGAGTGGATTGTGACATGGATTTACGAACGATTTTCAGACGATTTATATGTTTGCATGATTATGTTCCTGCAAGTCCGCTACTTTATGGCAGTTTTTCAAGGGGAATTATGGTGTGCCGTAAATGCGGAAAAAAAACGCTTGTTGAGAATACAAGATAGTTCGATAAAGGAGCGAATAACGAAAAAATAGGAGAGTATTTTTGGGTATGAAGATAACAAATCATAACGATGTAGAACATTGTTGCCTTACCTGTGCAAATGCGTTTGTCGATGAAGACCAATATCACGATACATACCTTTGTTGTGTTTTACGAAACGGGGATATTGTGGAAGACAATGACAGTTGTGACGATTGGAATTGAGAAGTGGCGGTGAAGTGAATGGACAGGGAGAAGGTTATCAAAGGGTTGGAGAATTGTAAAGAAGGTGGTTCATGCGATGGATGCCAATATGACATCAACTCTTCAAAGTGTATTTTTCTGCTTCATGCTGATGCCCTTGACATGCTGAAAGAGCAAGAAGCTGAAATACGGCAATTAAGGCTTGCGCTTGATATTGCAAAAGGAACGTGCAAGGGCATCAAGTCTGGACAAAGTAAAGGTTGGTGAAGTGAAATGAGGTTGATTGATGCTGATGCAACGATCAAATATTTGCGAGAGTTTAGATGCAAAGAATGTGACAGACGAAAGGGAATGAAGAACGGGAAAATCCGCTTTTGCTACGAAATAGGCGAAGCTCCGTGCCGTGCCTGTGATATTGGGGACACGATTGATTATTTCCTCGATGAAGACATTTCCCCAACCATTGATGCTGTTCCGGTTGTCCGCTGCAAGGATTGCAAACACTGGTATTTTGCAGACAATAGGATACCATCCGAACAGGAAAATGTCTGCGGACGAAACGGGACTGTTGTTACGCCGGATTGGTTCTGTGCTGACGGGGAAAAGAAGGTGAAGGAATGAAACGCCTATGGCCTGAGGAGGACGATTTTTTCTGGATCGCGGTTGGAATAGCCGCTTTCCTGACATTTTGCTTGAGTATGCTATACGCTATTGGATGAATCGGAGGTGATTACATGGTAAACCTTTACCGGATGCGCCAGCTGATGCGCTACACGATCAAGGCGCGGTGGAAGGTCGAAAAGGAAATGGCCAGGGCGACGAAGATCACGTCGGTGCTGACAGGGATGCCGCACGGTGGAACCGGGCATGATCAGGTCGCAGAAGGCGCTATCAAGATCGATGAAGTCAAAGCGGCGTACCGGGAAACGTTGGGAGAACTGGAACAAATGCAGCGAGAGCTGGATCCGCTGATCGACAACCTGGACAACCCGGACGACCGGGCGGTGATGCGGCTCCGCTATATTGAGTGCTACAGCCCGGAAGACATCGCAGAGGCAATCTGCCGGACGGACAGATCTGTCTATTACTACCTGAGCAGGGCGGAGGATCAGCTGGCGAGGAAGTATCCGGAAAAGGTGCGTAAATAACTTTATTTCAGTGAATTTCAGTAAACTTATCAGTATAATAGTAGCGTGGAAAAGCAGCCGAAGACAACCGGCTGCTTTTTCGTATCTTCATGTTTCTTCATGTTTATTCATGTTTCCTTGGATGTGCTGCCGGTTTCGCTCCTTCCGGCAGAGGGGCGCACAGCGCCACAACGTGCGCGGGAGGGCGGCGCTATTGAGTAGCAGATCAGGAAGGTGGCCACAGGTTCGGCGGCTTGCTTGGGACCGTGATCGGAAGGCCCGGGCTGTTTGTCATATCTGCGGGCAGGAAATCAATTATCACCTGGATCCATCTTCAGCTCCGGATTCCTGGGAGCCTGATCACCTGGTACCGGTAGCAAAAGCGCCTGAACTGGAACTGGATCTGAACAACATTTTAGCATCGCACATGAAGTGCAACCGGGCTCGCGGGGACGGGACGAATGGCGAAAACGCCATAGGAATGCGTAGTCGGATATGGTAGGGGCCAAGAAATCTTGGCGCTTTTGTTGACGGAAGAGACCAACCGACGGCAGTCTTTTCCCCCTCCGGGCCCTCAAAAGGAGTGTAAACCATGGAAAAGGAGAAAAAGCTGTTGCGGGATCAACTGGAGCTTATGGCTGCCAAGATCCTGACAGAGGGCGAGCGCCTGGCTGACGAGCCGATGACAGTCGAGTACGATCACGGCGGAGGCCAGAGCGGAATCAGAGAGAACCCGTTCTTCCCGGCTTATGAGAAGCTGATGACCTGCTACACGAAGACGCTGGCTGCCCTGAAGAGCATGACGGGCGCCGAGGACACAGAGGTCACGAACCTCAGCGATCTGAGGGCGAGGTTCAAGGTAGCAAGATGAATGGGAAGACAGAGCCGCGATTATACACAAAGCCCCTCCGCGAGCTGACGGAAGAAACGTCGCTCGGGTTTGCCTGCATTGAGTACGCGAAGACGGTTCTGAAAAAGACCTTGTACCCGTGGCAGGAGTGGGCGCTGATCCACGCGCTGGAGATCACCGGCACCCTGGGCGCTGACTGGAAGTTCCGCTTCCGGACGATCATGTTCCTGATCTCCCGGCAGAACGGTAAGACAGTGCTTTCTGAAGTGCTGGCGTCTTTCTTCCTTAACGTCATGATGGTCGAGAACATCTTCGGGACGTCCCTCTCCCTCGAAAAGGCTGAGGAAGTCTGGGAGGCCGTGATCCGCGACCAGGAGGAGTGCCCGGGGTTGTCTGCTGACATCACGCGGATCAGCCGGACGAACGGAAAGAAGAGCCTGGAGCTGACGGAGAACCGGCGCTATAAAGTCGGCGCACCCACCCGCCGGGCCGGCCGCGGTGACAGTAACGACTTTGTCATGCTGGACGAGATCCGCGAGCACCGTGACTGGGAAACATGGTCCGCAGCGGCGGCGTCCACGAATGCGAAGCCGAATGGCCTTGTGGTCTGCTTCAGCAATGCTGGCGATCCGGACAGCATCGTCCTCCGGCAGCTGCGGTCCCAGGCGCTCGGCCAGCAGGCGAACCTCGGCGGCGACGTCGACACGAACACGCTCGGCCTGTTTGAGTGGTCCGCGCCGGAAGGCGCTGCGACGGACGACCTGAACGCGCTGGCCCAGGCGAATCCCGCCATGGGGTATGGCCTGCTGACGGAGCGGGCGCTGCTTGCCAACCGTGCGACCTTTCCGGAAGCGAAATTCCGGTCCGAATGTATGTGTCAGATGGTCGAAACAATCCTTCCGCCGCCGTTTCCAGATGGCGCGTGGGATGCCGGCATGGATCCGGAGTCATTCATCCCGCCGGAAGAGCCGGTTTTCTACGGAATCGACCTGTCACAGGACCGGCGCTGGACGTCGATCGGCGCTTGCGGCCTCCGCGAGGATGGCAACTGGCACGTCGAGCTTGTAGCCCGGAGGATCGGCACGGAGTGGGCGATTGACTGGTTCCGGCAGCGTGCGCTGAAGGGGAAAATGAAGCTGGCTTTCCAGTCCCGCGGCGCACCGGTCGGCGGACTGGCCGAACAGATCTGCACGATCACGGGCGTGGAGCGGATCGCTATTGAAGGGACGGACCTGTCGAACGGATGGGGCCGCTTTTATGACGGTGTTTGTGCCTGCCTTCCGGATCGTGACGGGAAACGGATCTATCACCTGCCGCAGCCGGTGATGGATACGCCCGGGCACACGATGCAGCTGAAGCAGATGGGCGGAGGCGTCCAGCTGCCGGACCGGCTGAAAAGCCCGGACGATATCGCTCCTCTGTTCGCCTGCATCATGGCGTTCTCAGGACTGACAAAACAGGCTGAAGCCCCGCAGAAGAAACTATACGAAAGCGTTTATGCAAGAGGCGCGGAGGTTATTTTTGTATGATCGAGTGCAGTAATGCGATGTTCTGCTGGCACCTGACCAGGATCGGCGGCGTGGAAACGTTTGCTTATACGTTGGCCAGGATGTTTTCTGCCAGGGATTTCGTCATTGTGTACCGGGAAGCGGACGAGCATCAGCTGGAGAGGTTGAAACAATTTGTCCGGTGTGTGAAATGGGATCATCAGGAAGTCAAGTGCAGGCGGGCTTTCATGAATTGGTGCCCAGGGGTCCCGGAGTATTTTCACGCGGATGAATATTACTACATTGTCCACCAGGATTATGACCTGGCAAAGCTGGATGATCCGCATATGCCTGAAGGCACACATTACTATGCTGTCAGCCCGTCGGCGGCGGCGAAGTTTGAGAAACTGACCGGGCATCATACGGATGTTTTGTATAATCCGATCATTGTTGAGGAACCCAGGAGAGTCCTCCGCCTGATCAGCGCAACGCGGTTAGCGCCGGAAAAGGGCGCGGGCCGGATGGAAAAGCTCGCTCGAATGCTGGATGATGAGGGAATCCCGTTCCGGTGGGATGTGTTCAGTAATCAGCCGATACCGTTCAAAAACCCGAACGTTATTAAACGTGAACCGCGCTATGATATCACAGACTTCATCGCGGATGCTGATTACCTTGTCCAGCTGTCAGACTATGAGGGGTATGCATACACGGTTTATGAAGCGCTTTGTCTGGGAGTGCCGGTTATCGTGACAGATATACCGTCAATGCGGGATCAGGATCCTGTTGGTTTTGTGCTGCCGCTGGACATGAAAAACGTCCCTGTCCGCGAGATCTACGAGAAGGCCGGCACGTTCAACTTCCGAATGACGCCAAGGCCGACGAAGTGGGCGAAACTGCTGACAGATGATAAATCAGATTACGCGGAACACATGAGAAAGCGATACCGTGTCCGCGCGACTGAAAATTATGCCAAGCATCATATTTATGATGCGAAACTGCACCGGATTATTCCGGAGGGCGAAGAGTGGATTGTAAACTATGAACGGCTGCAGCAGCTGCTTGGAGATAACCCGACGGGTTACAGGCTGGCCGAGCTGGTCGAGGAAGTGGAGGCGAGATAATGCCTGGAATTGTGGAACGCTGGCGGACATTGTTTAAGCCGAATGTCTACCAGGTATATCTGGGGCCTGACGCGCCGTCGAATGTCTTGAATTATACGGCGCGGCAGCTTTACAACAGCCAGGACAACCTGTCAGCGGTTGTCAATTTCCTGGCGAACAGTATCGCTCAGCTGCCGCTGAAGGTCTACAGGCGAAAAGGTGAAACTGACAGGGAGCGCGACCGGACAAGCACGGCCGCGCTTTTACTATGGCGCCCGAACAGCGATCAGACGGAGTATGAATTCATCCGGGCGATCGCGACGGAGTACTTCGTGTTTGGTTGCGTGTATGTGTGGGTCCTTCCGGACGCTGAAAGCGACTCAGGGTATCAGCTGCGGATCGTTCCGACGGAATGGGTCACACAGACGAACAAGGTAAACGCATACGGCCCCGAGAGCATCACCGTGCGGACGCAGTCCGGGAACCAGATCGAGATCCCGTCGAGTGAGTTCGTGCGGTTTAACACGTATTCTCCTGGCAATCCGGGCGGGTATGTCAGTCCGGTTTCCGCACTCCGGCAGACGCTGGAAGAACAGATCCAGGCTGGGCGGTTCCGGAAGGAACTGTGGAAATCATCCGGGCGGCTGAATGCACAGATTATCAGGCCGAAAGATGTGCAGCCGTGGGATGAGGAAACGAAAAAGCGCTGGATAACCGCGTTCCGTGAAGCCTGGGGCGCCGGTGGAAGCAAAGCCGGATCAATTCCGCTGCTCGAGGACGGCATGGAGATCAAACCGTTCTCAACGTCGTTCAAAGAGCAGCAGTGGGCTGAATCGATCAAGCTGTCCAGGGAGGCCGTGGCAGCTGCATACAGGATCAATCCTTCCCTTGTGTGGCATACGGACACACAGACCTACGCGAGCGCCAAGGATAACAGCCGCGCGCTGTATGCGGAGTGCCTCGGGCCGGATCTGCAGATGATCCAGCAGCGGATTAACTCTTTCTTGCTGCCGATGATCGGCGCGGATCCTGATCTGTATGTCGAGTTTGACCTGACGGAAAAACTGAAGGGATCCTTCGAGGAACGCGCCGCGATCCTGCAGGCAGCCGTTGGGGGGCCGTGGATGACGCGGAACGAGGCCAGAGCGGACAACAATCTGCCTCCGATCGATGGCGGTGACGACATCATCGTTCCGCTGAACCTTAGCACGGGAAACGAAATGGCAACGGAATCCACCCCGGAAGAACCGGTGCCGATTCGTTCTGCCGCTTGCGGGTGCCCTGAGTGCAAATCTTATGAGATCCGTGTCAAAGGACGCTCCACAAAGGAAGAAGACGAACTGATCGCTGACGTGCTGAAAAAGTTTTTCAAGCGCCAGGGGAACAGCATCCTGCCGAAACTGGGCGCCGGCAACCCGGACTGGTTCGACGAAAAACGCTGGAACAAAGAACTGGCGGATGACCTTGAGCCGGTCATGAACGTGGTGAACAGAGCGCACGGTGAAGAGACTGCCGGCATCCTGGGCGTCAACTACTATATGGACGCCACGGTGGCTTTCATCCGGGCGATGGCTGAAGGACGGGCAAAGGCGACAAACAACAAGACGAAAAAGAAGCTGCAGGAAGTCCAGGACAATTACGATCCGGATGATGAGGACAGTGAGTCTCCGGCGGATGCCATGAAGAAACGCGAAGAAACGGAGTCCAGTATGCTCGGGCGCTCCGTCGCGACGGCGGTGGCCAGCTGGGCCACGCAGGAGGCTTGCCATCAGTCTGAGCGCCAGGGCTTCAGGAAAACAATTTCTAAGGTTTGGGTAACCGGCGACAATCCGCGCCCGGAGCACGCGATGATGGACGGCGAGATGGTCGGAATTGATGACAGATTCTCAAACGGCGCTGACTGGCCGGGGGATGACATCCTCGGGCCTGATGGGACCTGCAACTGCAACTGTTCGACCGAAATTGTAATACAGGAGGGATAACATGGACAGACTTTTCAAGAGTTACGGAGAAGTCAAAGCAGGGGACGCCGGCACGATCTCCGGATATTTCAGCACATACGACAGGATCCCGGACAGTTACGGCGATGTGATCGCGCCAGGGGCGTTTACTGAAACGCTGAAGGCTCGGAAGGAATCCGGTCACCCGTTCCCGCTCTGCTGGAACCACGATCTCGATCAGATCATCGGGACAGTGGACAACATTGAGGATACCGAAAAAGGCCCGCTGATGACAGCGAGCTTTTTTGATACGCCTCTCGCCCAGGAAAAGCGGGCGCTGGTCCTGTCCGGGTGTGTTTACCAGTTCAGCTTCGCCTATGAGGTCAAAAAGGCCGCCCAGGTGGAGCTGGAGGACGGAACAAAGGCGAACGAGCTGCGCGAACTGGAACTGTTCGAGGTTTCCATCGTGCCGATTCCGGCGAATCCCCGCGCGGAAGTCACTGAGATCAAGTCCGGCAGGCGGAACAGCAAGGCTGACGCTGAGAAGCTGGAGCAGGCGATCACGCTGATCAGGGATGTTCTTGGTCAGCTTGACGATACAGAACCCGAACCGGAAGAGTCCGAAACGGAAGAGGAAGCGTCAAAGGCCAACGAGGCGGCAGTCCCGGAGGAGCCCGAGGTGCTCAATTCCCGGAAGGATGCGCTCCTGGAACGGATCAAGACTATGGAGGTATGACTATGAGCCTTAAAGAGCAGCTGGCGGAGAAAAAAGCCGCCCTGGCCGCCCTGAAGGACGGTATCGAAGCCGGGAATGAGGAAGACATCAAGTCCGGCGAAGAACTTGCGACGGCCATCGATGAGCTGACCGGCGCTATCGAAAAAGCCGAGAAAGCGAACGAGCTTCTCGGAAGGATCGGATCCAAATCCGAAGAAAGTGAGGAAAAACACATGAATGATCCCATGCAGAGCCTGATCGAGCAGGCCAAGGCCATTGACAAGAACAGCAAAGGCTGGAGCGCGTCCGCTGAGATCAATTTCAAGGATCGCGTCTATACCGACACCATCACCGGCGTGCAGCTGGCTGATATCGACAAGAACCCCGTCAAGATGGCCCGCCGGCCGAAAATCGCTGACCTGTTCGGCGCCCTGAACATTTCCGGCAACGCCCTGACCTACTTCACGCGTGACGCGTGGGTTAAGCCCGACGCCGGCGCTCCCGCGGCTGTGAGTGAAAACGCCAAGAAGCCGCAGCTGTCCACCGGTTTCACCCCTCACACTGTGGCTCTGGGCAAGATCGCCGGCTTTGTGAAGGAATCCGATGAGATCCTGCAGGATGCTCCCTTCCTGACCTCCGTCGTTGAGAATGACCTTCTCTACGAACTGGACGCCGTGGAAAATGCGAGCATCGTGTCCTCCCTGCTGAGCCTGTCCGGCAAGCAGACAGCCGACTACACTGACGGCGGCAACACCGGCGACGCTGCGAACCTGGCCGAAGGTATCCTGTACGCTGCCAGGCTGATCAAGCAGAATACGCCCTTCGCGGCTGACTTCGTCCTGATGAACCCCGCGGATCTGTACGCGCTGCTGACTGCCAAGGATAACAATCAGCAGTATCTCGGCGGCGGCTACTTCCAGAATGCCTATGGCAACGGCGAGTATTCTCAGCCCGCCCGCATCTGGGGCCTCCCGATCTACGAGAACGCGAATGTCACCCAGGGCAAGGTCATTGTCGGCGCCGGCAAGCAGTCCATCCAGATCGCTCGCAAGGGCGGCACGACCGTTAAGGTCTACGAGCAGAACGAAGACGACGCTCTGTACAACCGCGTGACCGTCATCGCTGAAGAGCGCATGGCGTTCGTGCCGAAGTACCCGGCCGGTATCTGCGTCCTGTCCGCTGCCGTTTCTGCCTGATGAATAACCGGGGGCCGTCCAGTCTGGGCGGCTCCCCATCTTACCATGAAAGGGCGGTGAAACCAGATGCTGAAGACTTACCTGTACAACGGCATGAAGCTCGAGTACGAAGAAGGCCAGCAGCCGGCAGGCGCTGTCGAGTTTAAGCGGCCCGCGGCGAAGGCGGTGGAACCGCCCAAGGCGAAGGTCGAAAATCCTGCTGTAAAGGCTGTTAAGCCTGCGAACAAATCCAGGAAGGCGGCGACAAAATGAGCCTTGTAACGAACTGGGGGTACACCATCACGGATGCGGATGCCCTGGCGGATATGCTGTCCCAGGCGGATTTCAACACGATGACCGCGAATAAGTTCGCCGGTGACGTTCGGATTCCCGCCAGCATCTCAGCGGCCTCCATGGGCGTACGTAATCATTGCGGCTGGCATGTATCTCCTCCGCAGGCCTGCGAGTTCTCTGAGCGCCTGCTCTACGGGAACGGAAGGATCAAGCGGGTTAATAACGACTTCCTGGTGCAGCTGCCGGCGGCGTTTATCACAGGCGTTTCGACCGTAACGATTGACGGCGAAGCCTGGACGGATTTCACGTTTGAGCAGAACGGAATCGTCCATCTGTTCGATGTCGCGCCGGTTTCCCGGAAAACGGAGATCACTGTCGCTTATACGGCAGGCGTCCCGGACACGATGATGGGATCCATTAAGGAAATCATCTCCGGACGGGCCACCAGGGCGCTTGTGTCGCCGAACGGCGTGGCAAGCGAAAGCGCGGGCGGTGTTTCCATCTCTTACAGTGCAAGCTGGGCGAATGGAGGCGGAGCTGGTGCGCTGCAGTCTACTGACCTTGAGACCCTCGAACCCTACAAGGTGAGGGGGGTGTTCTGATGGCGCTTCCTTCCTGGGTGAACGACACAGTGACGCGGATCCGAGCCGGCACGATCGTCGAACGTGGCACGGTTTACCCTGATTGGGACAATCCGGACGAACTGGATATAAGCGGCTGCTCCATGCAGCCCGCCGGGACTTCTCTGTCTCAGGACGGCAGGATCCAGGGCATCACTGACGGATACACCTGTTATATGCCGCCCGGGTCGGATGTTCTCGCCGGCGACCGGATCAGGTACAACGGAAACACCTATACCATCAACGGCGAGCCCCGGGTCTGGGATTCTCCGACCGGGCTTGTGTCGAGCATTGTTCTCAACCTCGAGAGGTGGGACGGCTGATGGCGAAGCGGGTTGAAATCGAATTCATTTCAGCAGGGTTTGAGCAGATCCTGACCGGTGCCGGCGTTCATGACGTGATTCTGTCCGAAACAGAGACAATCTGTTCAAGGGCGAACGCGGCGAACGCGCGCGGCGGAGAAGGATTCCAGTCTAACGTAAAGCTGACTCACGCATATCGAAGCAATCGTTATGTCGGATTCGTGGGAACGACCGACAGGGCGAGCATGATAGCTGAGTCAGAGGACAAAGCACTAAGCGGGGCGGTGATGTAATGCAGATTCAGACATCGGTTGATATCGAGTATGAAGTCCAGAAGATCCTGGACACGTATATGACTGCGTACTGCCGTCCGCTGCCGGCTGACTTTACAATGCCCTGCATCCTGGTGACCAAGGTCGGAGGTTCTGACCGTGACACCATCGACAGCACTGAAATTGTCCTGGACAGCCGCGCCCTGCGTGAGCCCCAGGCGGTCGACCTGCTTAACAAGGCGGTCGGCATCCTGCGGAAGATCGCCAGGGAGAGCACGACGCCGGTCAGGCATATTCAGGTTACATCGTCCGGCAGCTGGGGCGTTGACCCTGTGCGGCCGGATATCGCGATGTGCTCGGCGCGTTTAAGCGTGACGGCGCATCTGGAAAACACAACTATTTGATACGGAGGTAAAACACTATGGCGACCAATGACGTCAATATCGGTCTCGGCAATGTGTCCGGCATGTTCTATTACGCGCCGGTCGATGATGAGCTGGTGATGCCCACTTTCCCCGGTGACACGCTGGACGCTGCCTTTGTTGAGGGCGGCTACATCTCTGAGGATGGCCCGACCCTGACTCCCTTCGGCAGCGTGGACGTGATCCGCGACTGGAGCCGCACGGCCCGGCGCCAGGTCATGACCGAGAAGGGCACCGTGAATGTCTCCCTGATCTCCACCACAAAGGCCAGCTTGACCGCAATTTTCGGCGATCGCGTGACGGAAACCGCCGCGACCACCACCCATGGCAAGCTGCTTAACGTGGACATGAGCCAGGGACCGACCAGCAACCATTATGCTTTCGTCTTCCTGGGCAAGGATGGCGACGACGAATTCATGCTCTGCAGCGCTGACTGCACCGTGACGGAAGTCGGCGACGTGGCCTTCAATCCTACAGGGGCGATCACCTGGAACCCCACCATCGAGGGAGACTGGAAGTTCGTCAAGGATGACGGCCAGAAGACCAGCGGCTGATTAATTAAAGGAGGATTTCCCAATGGCTGACTATATCGTCAGAAAGCAGCGCGGCTTTACGTTTGCGCTGGAAGGCAGCACCGATAAGGTCTATACCCTGCCGGCTCTGTCTCAGCTGTCTTTTGCTGAGGCGGAAATGATGCGGAAGATCGACCAGGCTGATGATCTGGAAAAGCGCGGTAAACTGATCAAGGATTTCGTCCTGAAGTACGCGCCGGACCTGAAGGAAGCCGACATCGGTGATATGGAGTTCTTCTCCATTTTCAACTCCTACGCCCTGAGCGAAGGGAAAGCGAAGCTGGGGGAATCCTCGGCCTCAGCGGATTCGTAAGCGAACACCGCGAGGCGGTTGAACGTGACTTGTTAATGACAACAGGCCGCGGCCTTGAATCAGTCGGGCGCACTCTTTCGTGGAGTGCGCTCGGCTCTTTTTTGAGGTATATGGATCCAGCTTCGGCGACCGTGCGGGAAATAGATCCGGAGATCTCCGCATGGGCGACAACCTACAAAACGAACTTAATGCTTGCGGACGTCATCGACTATCTGGCGAGTCTGCAGGCAATCCTTATAAAGGCGCACGGCGGACGGCCGAAGAAGCCGACGCCGTACCCGCGTCCCGGCGACACGAAACGGAAGTCGAAAACGTTCGGCGGAAAGGCATCCGCAATGCCGCCGGATGAGATGCGGAAATGGATAGAGAAACGGAGGGAGAGACATGGCTGAAGGCATTGAAGTAGCACGGGCGATAGTTACAATCGTTCCGTCTATGGAGGGCTCGCAGCGCGAGATGACGAATCAGCTCACCTCCGCGGGCGAAGAAGCCGGCGAGAAGGCCGGCAAGCAGTCCGGTAGTAAATTCACCGGGGGCTTCGGCAGCGCCGTCAAAAAGGGCGCAAAAGTCATGGCCACAGCGGTCACCGCGGCGGTTGCCGGCACGGGTGCCCTGGTCAAGGGCATTTACGATGCAGCGTCCGCCACAGCCGCCTATGGCGACAATATCGACAAGATGTCCCAGAAGATCGGGCTGTCTACGGATGCCTATCAGGAATGGGATTTCATAGCGCAGCACAGCGGGACCAGCATGGAGTCTCTGAAAACTTCCATGGTCAAGCTGTCCACGGCAGCGGCGAATGGATCTGACGCGTTCCAGAAGCTGGGCATATCTGCGGAAGACGCGCAGAGCATGAGCCGGGAAGAGCTCTGGAACAAGACCGTCATGGCGCTGACAAGCGTCGAAGATGAAACGGAACGCGCCCGGATCGCCCAGGAACTTTTCGGCAAGGGTGCGACCGAAATGGGCGCTCTGCTGAACACGTCAGCTGCCGATATTGAGGCCATGCGTCAGCAGGCCCATGATCTCGGAATTGTCATGTCCGAGGAAGATGTGAAGGCGTCAGCTGCGTTCCAGGACAGCCTGCAGAACATGACACAGTCGTTTGACGGGCTGAAGAACCGGATGATCGCTGACTTCCTGCCCGGGATCACAACGGTCATGGACGGCTTAACGCAAATTTTTGCCGGTGATTCCTCGAAAGGTATCGCCCTGATTAAGGAAGGCATTGCCAGCATATCCGAAAAGATCAAGGAAGTGCTGCCGACGCTGATCGAAACCGGCGGTGAGATACTGAAGGCCATCCTGGGTGCGATCTCGGAGAACCTGCCGACGATTGTCCCGCTTGCGACTGATATCCTGACCACTCTGGGCGGTGCGATTGTTGAGGCGCTTCCGACGCTGATCACTGCCGGCGCGGATATCATTGTCAGCCTGGTCGGCAGCATTATTGAGCACGCCCCGGAACTGGCGGAGGGCGCCATTAAGGCAGTCGGAGCCCTGACGGAAGGGATCGCGGACCTGTTCCCGACCATCATCACAAAGGGCGGGGAAATGATCACCAAACTGGTCGAAGGCATTTCCGGCCAGACGGAAGATGGATCCTCCCTGTTCACGACCATCGGCGATGCCCTGCAGAAAATCGTCGGCAAGCTCGGCGAGATCCTGCCCCAGGTGTTTGAAAAGGGCGGGGAAATCATCGGCCAGCTGGTCAACGCCATCGGCAACGAAGAGAGCGGCCTGCCGAACATCCTGAAGGCGTTCGTAGACTTTGGCGGGGAAATCATCGCGGCACTTGACGAACACGCGCCCGGGATCGCTGAGGCGATCAAGACCATCATTTCCGGATTCGAGCCGTTTATCCCGGCGATCCAGGACATGGTCAAGACCGTGGCTGAGAAGCTGCCGGAAATTATTGATTCCTTTAACGGTATCGTTTCACAGATCAGCCCGATTATTGACAGCATCAGCGGTCTCATTAAACAGATCGGCGAAACGGTTGTCAGTATTGTTGACAGCATCGGAACGAATCTTGGGCTGATCGTTGACGCGTTCAGCGGGTTCAATGAGTCGCTGGCAGATCCGATCACGGCGATCGGAGACGCCATCAGCGGCATCATCACTTCAATCTCTGACGGTGTCGTCAGCATTAATGACAGTATCGCGAACATCCTCGAGAAGCTGGCCGGTGTGTTTGACAGCATCGGCGAAGCGGCGGTCAAGGCAGGCCAAGGCTTCAGCACGGTTGCGGACGCTGCGATCCGGCTGGCCAATCAGACAAGCGTATTTGACCTGGTCGCGACCCTGGGCGGTATCGCGAAGGGCATCGGCGACATCACGAACAAGGCCAACGACATGGCCAATAAGAAGATCGCCGAGAAACTTGAAACGCTCGGCCCGGCGCTTGAGACAGTATCTTCCGGGGCAAAGGGCCTTAATACTGCCTCGAAGAACATCAGCAGCCTGGCGGGTTCCATTAAGGAACTTAATGATGAAACCAAGCGCGAGCAGAACATTCCGCAGAATATTGACCGCATCACGACAGCAATCGACGGTATCGGTGACCAGGCGTTTGAAACAGGTTCGGAACTGAATACATTCGTCGAGAATGGGAAGGCGGATTTCTCATCCTTCAAGACTTCCATTGAGACTACTTTGTCAGACATGGAAAAGACTTTCAGTGGCAAGAATTACAACTTCAAGTATTACATGAAGGATGCCATTGATAACATCAATCTCCTGAATCTGAACCCGTTTGTCACAAGCATCAGCTATGCACTAAGCAGCATTGAAAATTTGTTTGCGAATGTTCGCTGGACAATTCCGCACATCAGCACGCCGCATTTCTACTGGTCCGGTGTGTGGGACATGGATGGCTCTGATGGCTACATGAGCGCGCCGTCGCTGAACGTCAGCTGGTACGACAAGGGCGGTGTCTTCACACAGCCCACCGTGATCGGTATCGCTGAAAAGCGGCCTGAGTTCGTCGGCGCCCTGGATGACCTCCGCGACATTGTACGCCAGGAAGCCGGCCCGCATGACGTGACGATCAACGTATACGGCGCTGAGGGCCAGGATGTCCGGACGCTGGCCGACATCGTGATGGAACGGATCCAGCACAGTATTGACAGACGGGAGGCGGTATTCGCATGATCACATGGAACAATGTCACATCGGACAGCCTCGGGATCTATGTCGAGGCCGCTCCCTTCTACGTAAAACCGAAAAGAAAGGTTGACGTCTACTCGGTGCCAGGCCGGAGCGGGGATATCATCCGCCCGCAGGACGCATGGGACAATGTCGATCAGGATTATGAAATATTCGCCGGTGACGGATCAGAGCACGCCGTCCCCGGCGCTTTTTCAAGTGTAGCGGCATGGCTCTACGGACCGACAGGATACCGGCGCCTGGAGGATGATTTCGACCCGGATCACTTCCGGCTGGCGCACTTTGTCGGACCAGTTGACATCGACAACATCATGACCCGCGTCGGGCGGGCAAAGATCACTTTCAACTGCAAACCGCAGCGGTTTCTGAAAAGCGGAGAAACATCGGAGACGTTTATCATCCCTGGCACGATCACAAACCCGACCGCGTTCGCTTCCAGACCGTTGCTGCTTGTTACCGGCGGAGGCGTTGAGGGCACGGTAACGGTCAACGGCACGGTGTTCACCATCAGCGACACGACCGTTCCGGTTTATATCGACTGCGAAACAATGAACTGTTACGACGGCAGCGGGAACAACAAAAACGCGATTGTTTCAAGCAGCACAAGCGAATTCGCCACGCTGGCGCCCGGATCCAATTCGATCGGGTTCAGCGGAGCGGTCAGCACTGTTGCAATCACGCCCAGGTGGTGGGAAATCTAAGGAGGTGGAGCGATGATCCCTGTATTGCACCCGGCTGACTCCACCAGCTGGGGATCGTTCGGCCTTGGAGCACTGTCTGATGCGATCACCTGTGAAGTGCAGGAAGAACGCAACGGACAGTATGAACTTGAAATGACGTATCCGATCAGCGGCCAGCATTATTCAGATCTGGCGCTTCGGATGATCATCCTTGCCAAGCCGAACTTTAACGACAACCCGCAGCCCTTCCGGATCTACAACATATCGAAACCGCTGAACGGCATTGTGACCGTCAACGCCCAGCACCTGTGTTATGACCTGAGCGGCTATGTCGACGGCGCCTTCTCGGCGGTCGGTGTGCAGTCCGCGCTGATCGCTCTGACGGCCAACTGCACGCCGTCCCCGTGCCCGTTCACGTTCGCGTCTGATATGAGCGAGGCCACCGGCACGCTGACGGTCATTAAGCCGACATCGATCCGGGCGCTGATGGGCGGGACCTCCGGCTCTCTGCTCGATCACTGGCACGGTGAATGGGCTTACAACGGCTATTCCTGCATCTTTAATGCAAACAGGGGCACAGACCGCGGCGTTACGATTCGCTACGGGAAGAACCTCACAAGCATCAAGCAGGAAGAGAACAACGCCAACGTATACACCGGGATCTATCCGTACTGGTGCAATCCGGAAACCAAATACGTTGTCACGCTGCCGGAAAAGACCATCAACGCGCCCGGCACGTTCAGCTTCACAAAAATCTGCCCGGTGGATCTGACAGACCGGTTCGAGGAAGAACCGACCGAGAGCCAGCTGCGGACGGCCGCTCAGGCGTACATTGACAGCAATGACATCGGCGTTCCGGTGGTCAATCTTCAGCTGAGCTATGTGCAGCTTGAGGAAATCAAAGAACGCGTGGATCTGTGCGACACCGTGCACGTCTACTTTGACGCGCTGGGTGTCAATGCCTCCGCAAAGTGCGTGCGGACCCGATGGAATGTCCTGACGGAGCAGTATAGCAAGATCGAGCTCGGATCCATCCGGGTGTCGATCGCCGGCACGATCACAGGCATCAAAAAGACGGCTGACCAGGCGTACACCGCGACATCCACCCTGGCGGATACGGCGCGGACGGTGTCGGAGCGCGTCACCGGCCAGCTGGGCGGTTATGTCGTCATGAACGATACCGACAACGACGGCGAGCCGGACGAGATCCTGATCATGGACGCGCCGGACATCGAAGACGCCGTCAATATCATCCGCATGAACAACGGCGGCATCGCTTTCAGTCAGGACGGATACCACGGCACATATGGCACTGCCTGGAGCATTGACGGGCAGTTTGTAGCTGACTACATCACCTCCGGCGTGCTGCAGGCAAACCTGATCCGGATCCTGGGCACGACAAATTTCTACTGGGACGCCGGAAACATCTACATCATCAACCCGCAGGACAGTGGCCAGCAGATCCGCATCGGCCAGTATGACGGCACCAGGTACGGTATCGGCTTCACCAGGGACGGCGGACTGACCTGGCAGACGGCCATGGACTTCCAGGGCCTGAATGTCCAGGCGACAGGATTCAGCAAGACTTATATCTCACTGACACCTCCGGACCCGGCTGATTATGGGCTGGACACATTCAATACCGGCGATGTCTGGGTTGAGTCTGAACGGCGCTATGCGTGGGATGAAGTTGCCGAGCACACCTGGTCATGGGCGGCGCAGCACACATGGCAGCAGCTGGGCGGTGCTACAGAGCCGAATATGTACACATGGAACGGCGGCAGCTGGCAGAAGATCTACGACGGCGAATCCTTCACCAGTTTTGAAACACGGCTGACAGTCGCCGAGCAGGAGATCGACATGGCTGTGGCCTCCGTCGCCACGAAGGGCGTGACGTATATCCGACTGACGGATCCGCGGAACGATTCAAGTGTCATCGTCAATATGGGCGATCACTGGATCAAGGCCGAGCCTGGATATAGTGTCGTAACGTGGAACAAGGCCGCGACCATGTCCTGGAACACGCTGGCCGCCACCTACGACTGGAACAGCATGGAGGGCCCGAAAGAGTACGCATGGGACGGCTACAACTGGGTCCTTGTTTCTGATCACGGCGCTGAGGTCAGACATACCACAGCGATCATCGAGAATGACAAAGAGATCACGCTGATGGCCCAGGCTCAGGCAACAATGAACGATCAGCTGGTCGAAAACACCGCTCAGCTGACAATCCAGGCAAATCAGATCGCAAGCGAAGTTTCACAGCGCAGGAACGGTGAAACTCAGCTTTCCAGCCGGATCACGCAGAACGCGAACAGTATTACGGCTGAGGTCACAAGGGCAACAAATGCCGAGGGGGCCCTTGGCACAAGAATTACACAAACCGCAAATAGCATAACAGCGGAAGTAACGAGGGCCTCAAACGCTGAGAGCGCGATCAGATCGAACTATATCGCGAAATCGTATGTCACGATCAGCGACAATAAGATCGAGCTCAGTTCCCTGAAGTTTAACAGCCTCGGGTCTTCCGGAAGCGGCATTTATATCACTCCGACAGCGATACAAATCGCGTCCGGCGGCACATTCTCACTGACATCGACATATTTTACCGTTGCCACTGACGGAAAGATCACTGCTACATCCGGCAAGATCGGCGGATGGGATATCGGCAGCAATATGCTGTCGAAAACAAGCACATCCGGCGGTACTGAATACAAGGTTATGATTCAGGCGCCGAGTTCAGTCAGCACAACCGATGCCGCCTTTGCGATAAGAACAAAGCAGGGTAGCAATCCGGAACAGTATCCGTTTTTCGTCCGATATGATGGCGCCATGGTTTCTACCAAGGGCGAGATAGCCGGATGGGAGATAACCAGCAACAACATCCAGCGACTGAGTACGGTGTACCCTGGCAGCGCAACAACGCAGTATGGTGCCTGGATGAGCTCGCCGAACTCCATCACCGCCGGAACAATGGCGTTCGCGATCGGTTCCAGGTATTGGAACGGGTCCAGCTATGGCGCGTGGACATATCCGTTCTTTGTCGACTATTCCGGTCGGTTGACGGCCACGGCGGCGACAATCAAAGGCAACATCACGGTCGACTCGATCACCTTCAGCAGCGGCGTGACAATGAACGCCACGAACCTGACTGACGGCTCGATCGGGACGGCAAAGATTGCTAACGGTTCGGTGACGTATGGAAAGGGTAGCTCCGGTGTTAAGACATCGCTTGACAACGGTGACTCTGCGAAGGCGACCATTGACAGCCTGACCGCCGGATCTGTGACAGCAAGCTACTTGAAGGCTAATTACCTGTACGGCACCAATCTCTATGTCGGCAACGGCTTCTATGGTTATCAGAGCGCAAACTGGAAAAACGGATTCAACGTCGTGACGGCTGTCGACTTCACAAACAAACAAACGACAACGAAGTCGATCGCTGACTATCTTGGACATTCTTAAAAAGGAGGGATACCGTGGACGAATTGTCTGTCAGAACAGCAACCGGGAAAGAGTTTCCTATCCGGTTCATGGGCGCGACGGTGATCGGTGTGACATCAGTTCTTTATATCGAATTTGTCGGAAAGAGCATGATGGAGATTATTCCGGTCTTTTCCAACACTGACGAAACCAACTTTATCCAGGGCTTGATTGGCGGTGAAGTGAGTAAGGAATACCGCGGATATACCGACCTGATCGAGGCTATTGTGCTTGCGGAAAGCGGGAATCTTCGTATCGCGCTGACCGTCCCGATAGATGTACTCGGTGAATAAGGAGGACGCATGAAACAATTCAAGGTAATAAAAGCATACAAAGCATTAACAAAACTTGGCCAGCAAGATCTTCCGATCAAGCTGGCCTTTGATCTGTTCAAGATCAAGCAGGCGCTGCAGCCTCAGTGGGACTTCCAACTCGATGAAGAAAAAAAGATGACCGACAGCGCAAAAGTCAATGCTGATGGATCCATCACGTTCGAGAGTCAGGAAGCAGCTGCTGCGTTCCGGCAGAGGTTGAAAGAACTCAGTGACATTGATGTGGATCTGAAGGTCAAACCGGTTCAGATTCCGATCTCTATTCCCGGGCTGACGCTGTCCATGGATGACGTTGACGCCCTTGATTGTTTTGTCCAATTCACAACTAATCAGAAAGGTGGTAATTAATTATGGCAGCAACAGGAACCCCGACCCCGAACATCGGACTGAGGATCCCCCAGGGAACAGACCCGGCCAGCGTGGACGATATCAACTATAATTCCAACCTTCTCGACACGAAACTCGGCGCTGTCGGGAACACATCTGTCCAGGATCAGATTGATTCGTTAAATAGTAATGTCAAAAAAGTTCATTATTATGATTATAATATTGAATTAACTTCAAGTTCTGGCAGAACGGTTTCAGCATCGGCAACAATAGCAGGGTATATTCTGATTGGGGCAACGTTTGTTCAGAATGATGATCTTTATTATTTGACAACAACAGATGGTATTTATCCGAATTTGAGTATTGTAGACGGAACGGTACAGTATGTTCAGTTGCTTGGCATGAATAAATCATTTGCACAGGTTGGAGCAAACAGGACAATTAAAGTTAGGGCATTATATACAAAGTTATAAATGACTGATTTAACGCAGCACCGACAGTCAAAATAATAACCGGCAGGGGGAAGCACCTCCTGCCGGAAACTTATTAAGCGTACACCCGCTGATGTTCGGCCCGGAGGCCTTCCTGCATCTGCTTCGCGTAGATCATGGTGGTCTCCGGTTTGGCATGGCCCATCAGCTGCTGGAGGACGTGCAGCGGCATCCCGCTGTTCATCCCGGCCGTGGCGAAGGTATGCCGGAGCTTGTGCGGGAAAACGTGCAGATCTGTCCTGCCGGCGACCTTGCTGATGATATTCTCCAGCGCATGGGCGCCGATCGCGGCGTGTGGCGCCTTGACGCTGACAAACAGCGCGTCTGTGTCGTCCTGGCGGGTGTCGATGTATTTCCGCATGGAGACAAGCGCCTCTGCGTTGAAATAAACAATGCGTTCCTTATCGCCCTTGCCGTGGCGGATCAGAACGGAACGGTCCTTCCAGCCGATGTCCGACAGGCGGACGTCAGCGCACTCAGAGACGCGGCAGCCGGTGGAGAACAGGAAGTCAATCAGCGCCTTTTCCCGGACGCCCTGGACGTTCCACCGCAGCGTCTCCAGCTGTTCCATGCTGAGCGGTTCCCGGCGCTTCGCGTTGAAATGGATCTTCTCCACGTTCGCGCACGGGTTCCGCATGAGGTATTCGTTGGCTACCAACCACCCAAAAAAGCCGTTGAGCGTGATCCGGACACTCTCCAGGTAACAGTCGGACGCGTTCCGCTCCTTCTTGAACTGGAAGAGGTAGACGCGGATGTCGTTGGGCCGGATGTCCTGGAACGGCTTTTTGACAGTGTCAAAGAAGTGTAGCAGTTTATAACGGTACTGCTTGACGGTGCCGGGGCTCCGGTTGGCGACGGCCTTCGATGCCAGATACCATTTGACGGGCTCCGGGAAGCCATCAGTCGCGATCAGGTCCAGCTGCTGCCGGCTGATCTGATAGGACGCCGAGGTCGTGTCAAAGGCAGCCAGGACGGCCCTCAGCTGCTCCGGCGGGAGCATTGATTCGAGCTTCGCGATCAGTTCGTTTCGGAACAGTTCAGAATTATCGGACACAAAAAACACATCCTTCCTTGCGTAATGGTGGAGGGATGTGATAAACTCATCTTGGAGGGTGTGCTCGCACCACATTCTCCACCTGTGAGAGCGTTCGCGGGGGCCTAACCCGCAGCGCTCTTTTTCTATGCTTATTTTCTCATAGTTCCCTTTGCGAGACAAGGGGAACAAACATATTTTTGGAGGTGCCGTATGCACTGGTGGGTCTATGTGGCCGCGATCGCGGTCGTTCTCGTGGTGGTCGACTGGATAATCGTCATGGGCGCAGATCCGAGAAGGTGGAAGGGAGGAAAGCACGATGATCACGGCAAACGACCTGATCAGTAAGTTCCAATTCGCTTTATCAAATAAATGGGGCTATATATGGGGCGCTGTCGGCGGGAAGTGGACGCAGGCCCAGCAGGACCGTGCCACGCGGGAGCAAACCGTGAAATACGGCCAGAAGTGGGTGGGCCACAATGTCGCCGATTGCTCCGGTATGTTCACCTGGGCGTTCAAGCAGCTCGGGTCTACCATGTACCACGGATCTGACACTATGTACAGAAAATGGTGCGTGGCAAATGGTACGTTGTCCAAAGGCCAGCGCTCTGACGGGCAGGAACTGAAGCCCGGCACGGCGGTATTCACCTGGAAGGAGAAGGACAAAAAGTACGGCCATGTCGGCTTGTTTATCGGGAACGGCACCGTAATCGAAGCCTATGGCACCCAGAAGGGCGTGATCACCTCCAAGGTGACGGAGGCTCGCTGGACGCACTGGGGCGAGCTGAAAGACGTCTCTTTTGACGGTGTGGAGCCCGTGCCGGCACCCGCGCCCGAACCGCAGCCGGCAAAGCTGCCGACGATCCGGAGAGGCAACCGGAACACCTACGTCAAGCAGCTGCAGACCATGCTCGACAAGCTCGGGTACAATCTCGGAATCTGCGGCGTTGACGGAGACTTCGGCACGGCCACCGAGAAAGCCGTCAAGGAGTTCCAGCAGGACCACAAGCTCGGCATTGACGGGATCTGCGGTCCGCGTACATGGGCGGAGCTGCAGGCTGCTGTGGACGGTCTGAAACCACAGCCGGATCCTGTCACGGTTTACAGTGTGATCATATCCGGTCTGGACCTGACACAGGCCCAGGCAATCGCCGGAAACTACCATGGCGCGGTAATAAAGAAAGGGAGTGTTGTCTGATGCCTGAAGTAAAACTGCCGGAGGCAGGGATCACGTTCGATTCGATCCTGTATGTGGTCGCGTTGGTCGTGGCCGTCGCCGGCGTCCTGGTTGCCCTGGTCAAAGGCTGGGAAGCCTACCGTAAAATATCCGTCCGTGACAAAGTACAAGCGATTGCTGACAGGTGTGCTGCGTTGGAAGGGAGGATGAAGAAAGTGGAGGCGCGGCTCAGCTTGGGCGATAAAAGGTTCGAGCTGCAATCTGACGACATGGGGCATATGTTAAATACTCAGATGGCGCTGATGATGCACTTTTATTCAGGAAACGATCACGACAAATTAAAGGACCAGATAACAGCTCTGACAGAGTATATGACCGAACGGACCACAAAGGCAGCGGCATACACCGCTGAGCATGAAAATATTATAAATGGAGGTACAAACGAATGATCGATTGGAAAAGGAAACTGACAAGCAGGAAATTCTGGGCGGCTATCGCTGAATTCGTTACTATGCTGATCCTTGCCTTTGGAGGCAAACAGGAAACAGCTGTTCAGGTGACAGCGCTGATCATGGCCGGGGCGGCTGTTGTCGCCTATATCATCGGTGAAGGCCTGATCGATGCAGCGAATGCCGGAATTGTAGAGATTCCGGAAGAAGAAGTACCGCCCGATGAAGAAGAATAACTGTTGACTATAAGTAACGCCCTGGGAATTCTCCCGGGGCGCTTTTTTTGTACTTTGTACAGACTTCCATGTCTTTGTCGTGATTTTGCAGTGATTTTGCACTCAAATTGCAATCTTGAAGACGATCACTGGATATGGTTCGAGAACGTAAAGTGAAGGGGCGTTGACTTTACAAAACTCGAACCGGTTCCCGTCAGGCAGAACGTCAAGCGGCGGAAGGATTTCCGGCGGTATCTGTTCAATGGCTCCCGTTGCGTTGATGGCGACTTCCAGCCAGTGATCAAAGATTCTGACATGATTGACCAGGACATTGATCACTGTTTTCAGGTATTCCGGATCGTCACGTTTTCCATCTGCTACCTTTTCCATGATAAACCTGATTCGGCTGTCCGCGATGATCTTTTCGTCGGTCATTTTGTGGTAAGCGATCTTCTTTTCCAGTTCTTCCGCCCGTTTATTCAGATCTTCGAGCATGGCGGCGGTCTGCTTTGACCAGATGCCCTCGCTGATGGCGCGGGTGATGTTGTCGATCCGGCGTGTGGTGTCGCTGAGTTCAGCTTCCAGCTGCCGCTTCGGCGACGTCGCCTGACGGGCCTTCAGCACATCGGAGACCATGCCGATATAATCGTCCAGAAGCGATCCTTTTAGGATCTTGTTAAACAGGAAGTCAAAGATCGGCTTTTCGATGTCTTCCTTGTGCATATAGTGCGATGTACAGATTCTTGGTTTTGTTTTAATTCCTTTGCAGTGATAATACTGATACCTTTTCCCTCCGCGTCCGGATCCATACGCTCCATAGATCGGAGAACCACAGAGGCCGCAGGTGCAGCGGCCAGAGAGAAAGTAATCTTCCGGCGCCCAACCGTGCTTTTTGTATGTCTTCCGACGCTGCTCCTGGGCACGTTCCCATAAGTCCATATCAATGATCGGTGGCAGGCTGTTCGGGATCCTGACGTCTGCAAAATGATAAGTTCCGATATAGTTGTCATTAGTAAGGATATACAAGACGGATGCTTTCTGGTACGGATTCCCGTATTTGGTCAGGATGCCATCATCATTTAATTCTCTGACAATATCCGCAAAAGAGTGTCCTTGAGCGTACAGATCGAAGATCCGGCGAACGACTGCAGCCTCCGGCTCATAGATCTCGAAGCGGTTATCAGCGCTCCGGCGGTATCCATACGCGACGTGGCCGTTATACAATCCTTTGACGGCGTTATCCAGCTGACCGCGTTTTGTATTCTCCGATATGTTCCGGCTGTACCATTCTGCCAGGGATTCCAGCATCCCTTCAGTAAGAACACCGGCGGCCCCGTCAGGGATCGGTTCCATAGCATATACGACCTTAACGCCGTTGTCTGCGAGCTGGCCTTTATAGGTTGCTGACTCCCTGCGATTCCGGCCAAAGCGATCAACCTTCCAGGCGATGACTGTGTCAAAAGCTCCGGAGGCAGCTGCCTGTATCATGGCCTGGAACTGGGTCCGGCGTTCGACATTCTTGAATCCGGACTTCGCGTGATCGGCATATTCATATATGATCTTATAGCCTTCTCGCTCAGCGTATGCCCTGATATCCCGCAGCTGCTGCTCAATGGATACGTCACGCTGCTGGGCGGACGAATAGCGGGCATAGGCCACGGCCGTCTTCGGTTCACAGGTTGTCAGCTTCTTCTTAGCGGTGGACATGATGGCCTCCTTATTTGAATCCCAGGGAAGGCTTTCCGGTATTAGGTGTAAAGATAACGGATGCGTTTTTTATCTGAATATAATCTCCGTCTTTTACAGTGAAAGTATACTCTGTAATATCCTTATCTTTCTCAAAACGTTTATAATCAGGAGACACTAAGAGTTCCGAGTGATAATATTGTGAATGTTTCAAGTCTGTGCCCGTTTCGCTGAGGGTGTCACCGATTACAATAGCTGCAATATTGTCAATCGCACATTTAACGGTCCATGTTCCGGCAGGGATATCTTTCCCAACAATCCAAACCCCTTGCGGGACTGTGACTTCCTGCCATTCCTGACTGTTCCACATGGCGAGGTTGATGCTGTCTTTAAGTTGGACAAGTTCATCATAGGACAGGTTTGAGATGTCGGGCAGATCTGCAAAGGCAGCTGCCGGCACGGCCAGTGCCAGGATCAGGATAACAGTGAGTAGTTTTTTCATGATGGTACCTCCTTCAAATACAGTATTCGTGATAGTTAACGTTGTACATCTCACCGCGCTGAAGATGCTTTACCTCATGCTTGTATGTCCGCAGCTGCTGCTCTCTTGACATACGTGCATTGATAACAATGATGGGCTCGAAGTCAGAGCCGAGGCAAACAAACCCGCGCACGTGCACGGGTAAGTCTTTCAAAATAATCGGTATATTATCCATCAGGATCACGCTCCTTTGAAATAGCGTTTACGACGGCCAGGACAGCGTTCAGATCTGCATCGTCGAGTCGGCGCTGCTTGTCGAACAGTAAACGGAGCGTCGGATTCTCATGCAGATCTTCGATACGCTGCTGATCTTCAAAGTCCTGCAGACCGCCTTCTGTTGTCAATGTTGAGAACAGTACACCCAGCAGATCGGCCAGGCGTTGCATAGCGTCCACACGCGGATACTTCTTTCCGGCACACCAGTCTGATACTGTTGTTGAAGACACACCGAGCTCCCGGCAGATATCTGCCTGGCTGATTCCTCTGACATTCATCAGATAGCGAAGGTTTCTTACGAAGATTTCACGGGCATTGTCTGGCATATTTGATTCCTCCTTGGAACATTAGTATATTCGATAAAAGCGGAAAAAACAAGCATAACCAAAAAATATTTCCGCTTAATGCTTGACAATCCGCTTAAAGCGGATATAATGGGTAGTGGTTCAAGACAATTTGAAAGGAGGTAAACCACAATATGGAGGGCATGAACTACCCGCCGAAGATTTCCCTTGCCGCTGCCCGTGTCAATGCAGGATTCCTTCAGGACGTTGCTGCCGCGAAACTTCACGTCACAACTGAAACGCTCCGAAACTGGGAAAAAGGAAATACTGTGCCAGGATATGACAAGTTCATGGAAATCTGCGATCTGTATCAGTACCCGGCCAGCTTTATTTTTTGCGGTAAGCGTCCGCTTTAAGCGGAAAGGAGGTGAAACAACAATGGCAAGGAGTCCATACCATACTTTCCAGTTGGTAGATCTGATTCCACTCATCGAGCACACAGCCCTGGATCTGATGGGAGATCCGATTATCGGCGGTATCAAGTCGGACAAGACCGTGAAAACAATGGCCGAAGTGTCCTATGAAAACTGCCTGATCGCGAACCATAACGCCGGTATCGCTGAGATGGCCCGTCAGCTGATCGTGGTCTTGTCCAAGGATGATGATCCGGATGTCTGACTTTGAGATCAGAGCAGAGTACACAGGACAGGAGCCGAACCTCAGGCCGGCGGCCAGTGCCTTCGCAAGGATGATTAAAAAGATAACGAATCCTGACGGCACCTTCACCGACCCGGATCTGGAAGCAGAGTATCAAGACTGGATAAAAAAGAGCCGCCAGCAGGGACCAGCTGCTGACGGTAATGATGGGGTGATGAAATGAATCATCGAAATAAGTATAGCATATTTGACCGCGAAAAGATAGTGGCGTTTATCGCGCTGATCGCCGTCCTCATCACGGTCGTCGTCGCGATCACCGTCAGCGTCTGCAAAGGCGAAGACGCCCTTGTTCGCTGCTGGGTGATGTGCAAACCGGAGAACCACGACCACACAATCAACTATGTCCACGTCCGCAGGACGCCCAGCAAGAACGGCATGGAAGTCGGCTACCTTGACGCCGGCGACTGGTTCATGACTGATTGGACATCAGCTGACGGTTGGATCCGTTGCTATGACATCGGAGAATACGGCGAGGGCTGGGTGTACTGCGGCTATGTAGTAACGGAAGAGCCGGAAGTCATCAATAAAACTTATGTTTGCTGCGCTCCGAAAAGAGTCGCGTGCCGGCGGTGGATGAACGGACCGCAGGTCAGCGGGGCGCCCTGGCTGACGAACCTGAGCAAGGTTTATGTCTACTATATTGCCGACGGCTGGGCCTGCACGTCTCAGGGCTACATCAAGGCCGAATATCTTGAGGTGAGCCCAGAATGATGAAGCTCCCTAACTATGTACGATGGTCAAAAGCTGATGATGTTGTCTGATCCTGAAGCGGTGATTAACCAGCTGAGGAAATTCGCAAGAAAATATGAGGCAGAAATGGCGTCGGTGAGAAGTCGCGCCAATAGTTGGAGGTGAAACTGTGAACGAGCAGGAGATGAAAAACAAGATCCGGCGCCTTCAGAGCGAGCTCAGGAATTGCCGGAACGAACTGTGTAATAGATGCAGAGCTTACAAGTATGCTCATCGTGGCGCCTGTGATGATTGCCGTTACCGGCATGGCGGGGAATGGGAGGCGGATCTGCATGATTGAGTGCATCCTTCCCGACATCCCGAACATCAAGGCCCATTGGGACCATCCAGGCGTCGATCCGGTGCCGTATCTGATGGTGCCGATGAGCGACGGCAGCGTGATCCGGTACGTGCCGGAGGTACCGCAGCCGGGGTTTCAGAAAGCCATGGAAAACATCAAGAACATGAAGACCGGATACGAAAGGAAGGAAGAAGCATGATAAGCGTTGGCAAGAAAATCGATATGCTGACAGTTATCAAAGAAGTTCAAAGGCCAGTAGGGTCAAAGGATTTGCACAAATTCTTTCTTTGCCGGTGCGATTGTGGAAATACGACCATTGCTTCAGCAAGCAACATCGGAAGAGGCGTAAAGAGTTGCGGGTGCGCAAGAAAGTCAGGCGTATACGTTACTAAGAAGCATGGGTACGCTTCTCACAAAAGATACGACAAACTATACCACACATGGAACAGCATGAAATCCAGGTGCTACAGCCAGAAGTGTAAGGATTACAAACACTATGGCGCGAGAGGAATCAAGATTTGCGATGAATGGCTTTCAGACTTCATGAGTTTTAGAGCGTGGGCCCTTAGCCATGGATTCGCGAACGATCTCACGATTGACAGAATCAATGTTGATGGTGATTACTGCCCGGATAATTGCAGATGGGCCACTATAGCAGAGCAAAACAGGAACAAAACGACAACGAAAGGAGCATGAAAAATGAGACCTTTGTATGAAATCAATGCTGAGATATTGGCAGCTGTTGACCAGGAAACCGGTGAGATCCTGGACACCGAGAAGCTGGACGCCCTGCAGATGGAACGCGAAGCGAAACTGGAAGGCGTGGCCCTGTGGGTCAAGGACCTGAAGGCCGAAGCTGCTGCCGTGAAGGAAGAGGCCGACAAGCTGACAGCCCGGAAGAAGGCACTGGACAACAAGATCGAAGGGCTGAAAAACTGGCTGCTGTTCGCCCTGGACGGCGAAAAGCTGAAAACGCCCCGGTGTAATGTGTACCAGACCCACAACCAACGGGTGGCCATTGTCGGCGATGAGAAGGACCTGATCGCATGGCTTGAGCGGAATACGGAAGATCCGCGGGAGTTTATCCGGTACAAAGAGCCGGAACTGCGGAAAGACGAGATCAAGAAGGCACTGAAGGACGGCAAAGAGATCGAATACGCCGTCCTGGAAGAGGCGGAAAGCGTGGTGATCAAATAATGGGCATCCCTGTATTGATCGTCGGCGAGTCGGGCTCCGGCAAGACATACGCCATTAAGAATCTGGATCCGGAGAAGGTCGGGATCTTCCTGTGTGAGAAGAACAGGCTTCCCTTCAGGAAGCCATTCCCGACATACAAGGTCCGCAATATGCGGAAAGAAGAGGAAGGCAAGGTCACCGTGTACCGGCAGAGCGCAGTCATTCAGGGGCTGCTGCGGAGCAAAAAAAAGGAAGATCTGAAGAAGATCCTGGTGATCGATGACAGCCAGTACATCATGGCCAACGAGTATTTCGACCGGGCGACAGAGAAGGGCTACGACAAGTACGTGGACATTGGCGCGAACTTCCGGAACCTTGTCCACCTGGTCAACGATGAACTGCCGGACGATGTGATCGTGTACTTCCTCCATCATCCGGAGACGGACGGTAACACCGGCAAGCAGAAGGCAAAGACGATCGGCAAGATGCTGGACGAAAAGCTGACGCTTGAAGGGTGCTTCGATATCGTGCTCCATGCCCGGACTGATGGGCAGGAACACTGGTTCAGCACACAGAGCGACGGCACAGACACGGCAAAGAGCCCGGAAGATATGTTCGAGGCGAAGATCCCGAACGACCTGGCATTTGTAGATAAAACAATCAGAGAATATTACGAAATGGAGGCTATCTAATTATGGCAAAGATTCCTGGATTCAAAAGTGAGGCACCCGCGAAGGCTTTCCCGATGCTCCCGAAGGGCGCGTATGTCGCCGGCATCAGCAACGTAAAGGTGGACGGCGAAGCACCGGATCAGCAGATCGTTTTCCGCGTGGACATTGTTGAAGGCGAGCACACCGGCTATTTCACGAAACGGTACAACCACGACAAGGATGCCGGCGGGAATTATGACGTGAAGTACAAGGGCGACTTTAAGATTCAGATTCCGAATCCCGACAATGCGAAGCGCCAGCATCCGGAATGGGACCTGAAAAAGCTGAACAACACGGTGTGGGCCATCGAGACCAGCAACCCAGGCTTCAAGTGGGACGGCGATACGGACCACATCGGCCAGTTCAAGGGAAAGACCGTCGGCATCAATATGCAGTACGGAACCTACAACGGCAGCGGGTTCACCAGGATCGGCCAGTTCTGCGTGGCTGACGACGTTCGTAAAGGCATCGTCCCGCCGATGAGGGATTTGGAGGATCGCATGGGTGACGCACCGGCCTCCGCGCCGGCTGCAGCTGCTCCCGCTGGGTTCACGCCTGTTGAGACCGATGAATTGCCGTTCTGATGGTCCTGTATGAAGACACCCGCCAGCAGGCCTATAAGCATGAGAACATCCGGAAGTACTGCCAGCGGCACGATATCGAGATCATCCGCCAGGCGCTGAACGTGGGCGACTATCAGATCGCCGGCAAGGGCGATATCAGCGTCGATACGAAATACGGCGTGCCGGAGCTCGCGATGTGCTGCTTCCAGGAACACGACAGATTCCGCGCTGAGTGTGAACGCGCCCAGCGCTGCGGAATCAAACTGATCATACTGACGGAAGAGAAACTGCCGGGAGGGCGCCTGGACTGGTGGCGCTCTCCCATAGGCTGGGACGGGCTTCCTATGCACAAATTCAACCCGGAGACGCTGCGGAAGGTACTGATCACCATGCAGAAGGAATACGGCGTGATATTCCGGTTCTGCGACTGGCACAGCACCGGGAAACAGCTGATTGAATACCTGACGGGGGTGAGAAAGTGAACGATAAGGAAAATCTGGCCTTTAAGCTTGTTTTTGGTTTCTACGCGAAATGGCGTGACATCATGATTGAAACACAGGCCCAATGGGATCAGTTCGCTGAGGACGTCGGGCAGCTGGGCCGCGATCTGGACATTGATCACAACCCGCTTGGCTGGCATCTGATGGAAGCTGCGCTGGAAACCTTCAACGATCTCTATCAGGGCGGAAAGGTTCCAGTCCCTGCCGGCTATTTCGGGAGGGATGACATCTGAACATTAAGATGGCCGCCCAGGCGATCCGCGACACCGTGACGATGGAACAAATCCTGAGCCTGTACGGATACAAGCCAAAGCACGGATTTATCTGCTGTCCGTTCCATGGCGAGAAGGCACCTTCACTGAAGATCTACAAGGATACAGGCGGCTGGCATTGTTACGGGTGTGAGCGCGGAGGATCCGTGATCGACTTTGTAATGGAACATGAAAACTGCAATTTCCCGACGGCCGTCAGAGCGATTGACGGAGCGCTTCACCTTGGTCTGTTGAATCCTTTTGAATATCCAGAGGATGCAAAACGGCAGCAGCGTGTTCAGAAGACGCTCGACAATTTCGTCGAAGCTGTTTACGCATACTGCGATGCACTGATCAAAGTCGCTCAGTTTGGCCAGGACAAAAGCTATAAGAAAATGAAACAGCTTGAAGAGCTCCAATACGGCCATGCTGAGCAGCTGACGGCGGATGATTACACATTTCTGCTGACATGGAAGGAAGAATCACAGTATGTCGATTATCAGATCGACAAGATTAACGAATTCAAAGAGGAGGTGGCGGCATGGCGGAGAAAGGCCCGGAGAACGGAATGAACACTCCGGACTTCGAGGAAACAGACGGACCTGAAGGCAAAAGCAAGGTCAGCCTGTTGGCTGGTAATCCGGCCGGCGTCCAGGTCAAGGCCACCATCGACAATTTCTACCGATTGCTTACTAACCACTATGGAAACAACCTCCGCCTGAACGAGATGACCGGAAAGCCGGAATTCTATGATCATAACCGGAAGCACTGGCGGGAATGGACCGACGCCCAGGAAAGCGAGGCACGGGCATACTTTGAAGGCAATTATGGAATGTATAGCCAGGCAAAGCTGAGTGACGCACTGCTTATCTATTTCAAGGACCACAGAGTTAATCCGCTGATACAGATTCTGGAGAAACTGAAATGGGACGGGAAGCCCCGGGTAGAGCAATTCCTGCATGACGTGATGAAAGCTGACGATTCCGATTATATCCGCGAGTGCAGCCGGCTGATCTTCGCTGGCGGGATCCATCGGGCCTATGAACCCGGCTGCAAGTTCGATGACATGATCGTGCTGATCGGCGGCCAGGCTGCCGGCAAGAGCACCATCGTGCGCTGGCTGAACATGGAGGACGAATTCTTCCGGGAGATCAAGACTATCAACGGCAAGGAAGGCATCGAAGCGATACGCGGAGTATGGATCGGCGAGGTCGCCGAACTGATGGCCATGACACGGGTGAAAGAGGCGGAGGCCGTGAAGGCCTACATCACCAGCCAGGAAGACAGCTACCGGCCGCCATACGGGAAACACGTTCAGACGATTCCGCGCCGGTGTATGTTTGTGGGCACCACGAACAACCCTCAATTCTTGACAGACAAGACCGGCAACAGGCGCTTCTATCCGGTGAAGGTCCAGAGCTTCGCTTATAAGATGTACGAAAACGAATCCGCAATCAAAGAGTACATCCGGCAGGCCTGGGCGGAGGCTGTCCACCTGTACAAGGAAGGAAAGCTGCAGGCGTTCGCCCGGAAGGAAGTGCTCGACCAGATCAGGGCAGCCCAGGAGGCAGCCATGGAAGACGACTGGCGGATTGGCGCGATTGAGCAGTATTTGGAAGATCAGAAAAAACATAGCGGCGCCACCGTGAGCGTGATCGAGTTATGGCACAATGCACTGAACGAACCGGAAGAGAGTAAACCGACACGGAAGGACAGCATCGAGATCACCCAGATCATAACAAATATCCCTGGATGGGTCAGCTGTCCGGCTCCGCTCACGACCAAATGGGGGAAGCAGAAATCATTCAGAAAAGACAACTTTGCAGCCCTCTGGAAGTGAGTCGGTTTCCGTTGGTTTCCATCGGTTTCCGAGTCGGTTTCCGGCTCAATCCTTTATGACTCAATGCTTTAAGTCACTTTGGAAACCAATGGATACCAAAAATATATAAAAAAATAATTTTTAAATAGATTATATAGAAAACTCGGTTTCTTGGTTTCCTTGGTTTCCACAGAAAGGAGATAAAAATGGACGGATGCTTTTGTAAACAAAGGGTTGGAAGCATACTTGAGGACAATGACGATTATTGTATCTCAGCGCTCCCGTGCGTATGTGAAGACGATTCGTTTGAAGGGATGATTATTGACATCCGGGACAAATCAGACGGGTACAGTGTTTCGCTTGCTCCAAAGTATTGCCCGTTCTGCGGCGAAAAGATCAGAGAAGAATGGCAATTTGATTTTTGTTAAGGAGGGCAACATGGCAAAATCACGACTTGTTTGTAACCTGGGAATGGCTGACTTTTTCACGTTGCCGGACTCCGGTGAGATCTGGCGGAAGAAGGGCGGAGACAAAACATATCTTGTCCAGGATGGAAAGCGGACCGCCGGCTATGACTGCGAATCGTTGTATGATAGCAATCAAAAAATCTGGCTTCCGGCCAACCAACGCGTCGATCTGGTAGACAGATAAACACCTCGCCCGGATTAAGCGCCAGAAGGCATGACAGAGATCAGCATCCGGGCACCGTGCGCGGCCAGCCGGGGCAGTTCCGGAGGCCTGACAATAAGGAGGTAGGTTCGCTTCTGTTTCCCAGGCTGACCGGACAACGTGCAGCTGCCGGCCGGTTCGATTCCGGCCCCGCGCATATTTCAGCCAGCGCGAGCTGATGATCGCGTGAATCAGGAACGGTGCAAACGACTGGCGACGGGGAAAGACCTGTGGCGGCCCGGAAAGACGGGCACATATGATGAGTTAAAGAATGAGGTACAGATTTCTACAAGGCTTTTCAGAATATTTGCCCCAATAAAAAAGTTCAGATTCAATGGGTAAATGATATTGAGCCGATTGACGGAGAAGAAGTTTCCGGTGTTACCAGGTTTGCCGATGACGGAGCAATCGAGATTGAAGTGCTTACAAGACAAAGCGTGACGGATGCTGTAGAAACGCTGATTCATGAGTTGGCTCATGTGATTGTTGGCCCAATAAAGGAACATGGGGAAGCGTTTCATAAAGCTTGTGATGCTTTGGTTGAGGAATACACAAGAATACTTGATGATGAATTTTCTGATTGTATGACGCTTGAACTTGGCGCAACTGAAAACATTTAAGTAACTTAAAGGCGGTGATTGAATGACGAATCAACAATTTCTTTCAACACTTGAACCAGACCAATGCTATACAGTGATCGACTGGTTGCTACACAAGTGGGGCAGGCAATGGACAAGCACAAGAGATGCGGTCATTTTATGGCTCGACCAAGAATACAAACTGGAAGATTTTGAAAGAGTCAAAAATGTTTGGGGATTAGTGATTTAAAGGCAACTATAAGTTAGAAACGGAAGTGATGAAATGGACAGGGAAACAGTAATTACTCATTTGCAGATAATTCATACATGGGCATCATTCGCCCGTAAACGTGATTTGCAGTTTTTCACTCCGAAGCATTTAGAAGATATAGCACAATGGTCGGATGATGCCATTGCCATGCTGAAAGAGCAAGAAGCTGAAATACGGCAATTAAGGCTTGCGCTTGATATTGCAAAAGGAACGTGCAAGGGCATCAAGTCTGGACAAAGTAAAGGTTGGTGAAGTGAAATGAGGTTGATTGATGCTGATGCAACGATCAAATATTTGCGAGAGTTTAGATGCAAAGAATGTGACAGACGAAAGGGAATGAAGAACGGGAAAATCCGCTTTTGCTACGAAATAGGCGAAGCTCCGTGCCGTGCCTGTGATATTGGGGACACGATTGATTATTTCCTCGATGAAGACATTTCCCCAACCATTGATGCTGTTCCGGTTGTCCGCTGCAAGGATTGCAAACACTGGTATTTTGCAGACAATAGGATACCATCCGAACAGGAAAATGTCTGCGGACGAAACGGGATTGTTGTTACGCCGGATTGGTTCTGTGCAGACGGGGAAAGTAGAACGGACGATGCCTGACAGGAAGAAGGTTATAGAGTGGGCTGATAAATGTACTTCGCTTACACATTCATCAGAGGACTGTAATGAATGCCCGTATCATTTGAATCATGAAGGATTTTACAGTTGTATCGAATGCCTTATGAGTGATACAGTTGCCCTAGAAGAATTGCTGGTCCGGAACTCGTTTCACCAAAGCAAGCTGGACAAGAACAACAGATACTTAGAGCGGTTGTCGGAGGAAAGACATGAAGACGAGTGATACAAAGTTCGGAAAGTGCCCATGGTGTGAGCGCCATGAACAGGTGCTGTACTTCTGTACCGGAATCCACGATGGTCAGATATGGGTTGACTATATCTGCGCAAGGTGCCTTGACGAGACCCGCAAGCTTGAAACAAAACGAATGCTTGTACGTGGTGAACACTGTGAACCGGCAGAATAAGGAGGAAAGCATGAACGAAAATATTATTGAAGAAACTATCATAGCGGATCCAGCAAAGACCCGTGCCGGCATGTCTGTTTCGTGCATCATCTGCGGAGAATTTGTCGGCCTGAACGACAGGGAAGCAATGTCTGTATTAAGCGGAAACAGACCGGCAAAAGTGTGCTATGGATGTAAAAACGCGGTGCTATTTATCAAGCAGCAGATGATGCAGGCCGGAATGTAACATTTTTTTAAGTTTACAAATACTACAAATAGTAGTAACATAAAAACACAGACGAATAAAGGAGGTGCCTTATGGCAAGATTACAAGAAGGTGACACAGGATGACACCGGAAGAATATGCAAAACTGCATCAGAAGGCTTTCCGATGCGCTTATGACTTTCTCAACGAACACTTTCCTCCGCAACAGGAAGACGAGTGGTGGCTTAAGACTGCGACGGAGTGTTCAGCTGCGTCCGTCGCGTTCGGCGAAACACCGCTGGTGCTTGAACTGCTGACAGCGATTATGAACTATCTCGGAAACGAATATAAGAGGAGGTTCGAAAATGGCCAGGTTGACGATTGAGAGAACACAATGTACAAACTCATTGGACACAATGAAAATCACAGGATTTACCGATGCTGAATTGTCTGAACTGAAGAGCATGGAGCATTATGAGGCTAAGGAAGCACTGCTCGACATGCTTGACAACAGGAACGGCGGTCTCGGAACACAGTGGATGTGCGGGGCCGGAACGTTCGGGCTTTGGTTCGACAATGAGGCCGCGTATCTGAACGTCGGCAGATCCTGTGATTAATTTTTTTGTCTGTATATATACTACAGAAACGAGTGCAGCAACAGTTATGAGTGTTGATATTCGACAGTATACCAGGATCATAATCAGGAAAAACAGTGAGTTCCTGCAAGGCAAAAGCGCGCTGCACGGCGGGCTTGTATGGAGTACCAGCCCGTGGGACGCATGGTGGACCCGAAACGCTGAAGACGCCAGGAAAGTAGCAATGGAAACCGGCGGGATCGCAATGCTGTTCAATCCGGTGATCGGAAAGGTGATGATGATGTGAGAGACAGGATACTGCTTCGCCAGCTTCAGAGCCTCCCGCTGCAGGCAAAGATCACGATGGCGGAGCAACGGATCCGGGAATGGTACGAACACTTTGACGGGAACGTGTGCATTTCTTTTTCAGGAGGAAAGGACAGCACAGTACTGACAGACCTGGTGCACGGTATGTATCCGGACGTTCCGTTGGTGTTCGCAAACACAGGGCTAGAGTATCCGGAGATTCAGGCGTTTGCCAGGAGCATGGGTGCCGAATTCGTCCGGCCGAAGATGAGTTTCAGCGAGGTGATCAGCACATATGGCTATCCGATCATCAGCAAGGAAGTCGCGGAAGCGATCCATTTCGCAAGACGTATCGTCCCGCAAAGCCTTGAAAATCAATATGGGGGGGGGTACAGCGACCTTCTTTCAAGCGGAAAGAGATGTCCGGACAGAGCAGTTACACTCCACTACGAACGAAGCCGGACGGAACTCCATGGGAAACGGGACGATACGGAAAGAATCGCTGCGAGGCAGAACCGGATGGCGGCGGGCAAACCTCAACGGGCAAACGCCTGTCCCGGAAAATTCATGGGGGGGGTGGTACAGCACCAGAGAGCTCAGAAGAATCAACAGGTTCAGGCGTCAGCTCCTCGGCAAAGAGCCAGTTCAACAAACTGAAATGGCTTCCGCTGTGCCAGGAAACACAGTTCATGATCAGCCACCAGTGTTGCAGCGTGATGAAGAAAAGCCCGATGGGTAAATACCAGCGGAAAACGAAACGGTATCCATACATCGGTACTATGGCGGAAGAGAGCCGTATCAGAGCACAGGCATGGGTCCGGCATGGATGCAACTCATTTGAGGGAAAGAAAGTCAGCCAGCCGCTGAGCCTGTGGACTGAGCAGGACGTGCTCCGATACATCCGGATGTACCACATTGATATATGCAGCGTATACGGAGACGTCATGGCGGTGGATGAAAACGGATTCTACTACGAGCCGCTCCCGGGTATTGAATGCAAACTGAAGTGCACCGGATGCCAACGGACTGGATGCGTTTTCTGCGGATTCGGCGCGCACCTGGAAAAGGGAGAGACACGGTTTCAGCGACTGGCAAAGACGCATCCGCGGCAGTACGAGTACTGCATGAACGGCGGGCAGTGGGTGGATAACAAGAACTACGATCCGGCAGCTTCGAAAATGGACGGAGACTGGACAAACTGGAACCCGAAGAAGATCTGGGTGCCGAGCAAGGAAGGGCTCGGAATGCGGAAAGTGTTTGAGGATTGTAATCAGATATACGGAAAGGACTTTATCAGATTTGAGTAAGTACCTGAACGACGGCATGTTTTCCTCTTCTACGGATGAATGGGAAACGCCGAAGGATTTGTTTGACAGGTTGAACGATGAATTCAGGTTCACCCTGGATGTGTGCGCAACGGCAGAGAACGCGAAATGTAGCCGGTACTTCACGAAGGAACAGGACGGACTTTTACATGACTGGACCGGCGAGACAGTGTGGTGCAATCCTCCGTACGGGAAAGGCATGGACGCATGGTGCCGCAAGTGCCTTGAACATTCCATAGTGGGGGTACTGCGGTCATGCTGATTCCAGCGCGTACAGACACGAAATGGTTTCATGAGTATGTATACGGGAAGGCGGAAATCAGGTTTGTCAGAGGCAGGTTGAAATACGGAAACGCGAAATGGAACGCACCGTTTCCGAGCATGATTGTAATTTACAGAGGTAATGATATTGTGAACGCACTGAAAGGAGCTGTTTGAACATGAAGAAATGGAAGACTTTAATGCTGGTTTTAATTACGATTGTGATGGTATTTGTCCTGTCTTCATGCAGGCAGGCAGACAACGTCCGGCACAATCTCCAGCGTGAGGCAGATGACTTCAACGTGCGCCGGAGAATCACAGTGCTGAACACCCGGACAGACAAGACAATGATGCAGATCACAGGACTTCTGTCCATTAAGACAGACAGTGACGGAGACCTGAACATTACGATAGAAAAGTCTCCAGGGGAATACATTCTGAATTATGCCCACCTGTCAAAGGATACAACATACATTGTTGAGCAGATCGAAACAAAAGAAGTAAACAAGTACAAATATGAAATCAAATTGTATCCGGAGAACATTGTCAGCGGATGGTTTGATGTCAAACTGTCAAATGATTAATGAAAAGGATGGAGTACGTAACGCACTGGATGCCGATGCCGGAACCGCCAAGTGAGGACAAAGTATGAACTTGGAACAGAGGAAAGAATACCAGAAAAAAGCGACCATCCGCAGAGGAAAACTGATTGATCAGCTCTTCCTGCATCCGGAGATGTCCCGGATTGAACAGGACATCATCATGCTGGAAATCATGGAGCTTGATATTCAGCCTGACAGCCGGGCATGGAGATGGGGATACAAGGGCGTGCTGAAAAGAGCAAGGCTTGCGCTGAAGGAGAAAATACATGACCGCCAAGAAGATTGACGCCATGCACGCCAGGTTCGGTACGGCGTACGGGACGTGCAAGGACTGCCCGCACCTGATCTCCGGAAGATACCACGACAGGATCCTGCACAAATGCGAGGCGTACGGTCTTACCCACTCAGAAGCCACAGATTGGCGTTTAAGGTGGGTCGCGTGCGGGCTGAAGAATCTGCCACTGCCTGACGAGAAGCCGGTATTTGAGCAGATACGCGGTCAAAGAGAGTATGTTCCGGAGAACGTGCCGGGACAGATCGGAATAGAAGAATTATTGGAAGGAGGTGAGAGAATGTGTCAGAAGCAACGCAATTGATCCCTAACTGGACGCTTGAAGACTTTCTTTCCGAACGGCCATATGAATGGCTGTACGAGCAGAAGGACAACAAGTTCATCCTTCAGATCCTGCTGCAGAAGATGCAGGCAAAGGCAAAGGAACTGAAGGTCACCGGATTCATGAAGACGTGGAACGCCTACGTCGAAAGCAAAAGTCCGAAGGCAACCATCCTTGGCAGCAACCAGACGATGTTCCCGAAACAGCCGACCCAGTTGGACTGCGGACAGTACGTCGCGGATGAGTACGGCGTGTCACGCCTGAATGAGATGGGCGCCGAGGTTGAGGTTATATCGCATCCGCTGATGCCGGTGAAGCGTGTAACCAATATTGAAACGTTCGAGGAAAAGCTTGAGATCGCATACCAGCGCGGACAGGATCCGTGGAAATTTCTGACGGTTTCCCGTGAGCATCTTGCTTCCGCTCAGAAGATCATCGGACTGTCAAAGCAGGGTGTGGACGTGAATAGCGAGAACGCCAAGGAGGTTGTTAAATTTATGAGCAAACTTGAGAGCCTGAACTATGACGCGCTGCCCAGGCAGAACAGTGTCAGCCACATGGGATGGCTCCAGGACGGGCAGTTCATGCCGTACGTTAAGGACGTAAGCTATGACGGGGACAGCCCGGAGCTGCTGCGGATGTACACAGAGTTTAAACCCACAGGCAGTGAGGAAACATGGATGAGCCTTGCCAAAGAGGTGAGGAAAGCGGAGAGCGTGCCGGCACGGATCGCGCTGGCTGCCGCTTTTGCAGCGCCGCTCGTGCAGGTGATGGGCGGGCTTCCTTTCTTTGTCCATCTGTGGGGAGAGGCCGGATGCGGCAAGACGGTCGGGCTGATGCTGGCCGCGTCTGTATGGGGCAATCCTGACGTGGGCAGGTACATCAAGACGTTCTCCGGGACAAAGGTCAGCATGGAGTTATATGCGTCGTTCTGCTGCAACCTGCCGATCCTGTTTGACGAACTTCAGGTCGTGTCAGACCGGAAAACCTTTGACGACCTGATCTACATGCTGTGCGAAGGAACAAGCAAGGGACGCGGCGCAAAGGAAGGCGGGCTCCAGGTTCAGAAACACTGGAGTTCATGCATCATTACCACAGGAGAGATGCCTATCACGCAGAGCAACTCCGGAGGCGGCGCAGTGGCGCGTACCATCGAGGTAAACTACGGAGGGCTGCCGCTCTTCGACGATGCGCGAACTGTCGCAAACACGCTGAAAGAGAACTACGGGCATGCCGGTCCGAAGTTCATACAGATGCTCCGGAAAGACGGCGTTATGGAGGCTGTAAGGGCGCTCCAGAGGAAGTACTATTCAGAACTGATGCAGGAAGACATACACGACAAGCAGGTGCTGTCCGCGTCCGTGCTGCTTGCGGCAGACATGCTTGCCACGAAGGCGATCTTCAAGGACAAGCACGCGCTGACCGTTGAGGACATCAAGGGCTTCCTTGTGAGCAGGACAGAAACAGACGTAAACCTGCGGTGCTACCAGTGGCTGGTGGCATTCTGCGCCGCAAACCCGCGTAAGTTTGATACGTCTGACTCTGCCCTGGGCGAGTGCTGGGGGCAGTATAAGGAAGACCACGGCGTCAGTTATGTATGCATTAACAAGAGTGTGTTTGACGACCTGCTGAAGAACAAGGGGTTCTCAGCCGGCGCATTTATTGACTGGGCAAGACGGAAGAACATGCTGAAGGATACCTTCTACGGCACGGGAAGCAAGAACAACAGGCCAACCAGGTCCATTGTGATCAACGGCAAGCAGGTGCCGCACTACTGGATCAAACTGCCGGAGGAAGAGAAGTCGGAACAGGAGGAGTACAAAGGATATGTTGCTGTTGAGTCAGAATCCATGCCGTTCTGATTTTATACGGTGCATATACGGTGTCTATACGGTGTCGAGAGGCACACCGTATGTCGATAAATCCTTATATTTCCTTGCTCTCCGGACACCCTATACGGATTATACGGATTTTCTCGAACAGATACCGCTTTTTGCAAAGAAAAAAAGAAAAAATATAAGTTTTCCCGCGCTCTCGCGCGTATGAGATAAAAATAACACCGTATAATCCGTATAATCCGTATAAAGCATACTCAAAACCATTATAAATCAACGCTTGCAGAGTTATACGGATTTCAAAACACACCGTATGACACCGTATAAAAAAAGAACGGAGACGAAGAAGATGAGCGCTAAACGAAGCACGTTCACAATTTCAATGGAACATGAACTTCATTATAAACTTGCTGTAATGGCACTTGTAAAGAGAATGTTTATGAATGATAAAAAAGCATCTATATCACAATTTGTTCATGAAGCAGTGACAGAGTGGTTAGAAAATCATAAAGAAGAGGTAGACGAAATAATAAAAATAAACAATGAAAACGGGTGGTTGAAATTATGAAAACACTCATCGCAATCCCATGCATGGACATGCTGCCCGTCGGGTTCGTGCAGTCGCTGCTGTACATGCACAAGGGTGACAACCCTACAGTATACTTTAAACCTAACTCACTGGTGTACGACAGCCGCAACCTGATCAGCCTGTACGCAATCGAGAATGGTTTCGACGACGTGCTGTGGCTCGACTCGGACATGCTCTTCCCGCCGAACACGCTCACGAAGCTGGAATCGTACGGCATGGACATGGTAACCGGACTGTACGTGAAGCGTCACGAACCCGTGGAGCCTGTGCTGTATGACAAACTGGAGGAACCGGAACGTGGAGCGGACGGGAAACTCGTTGCCAACATCAGCGCGTACATAAACTATCCGCGCGACAGTTTCTTCCAGGTCGCAGGATGCGGATTCGGATGCGTGCTGACGTCCACAAAACTGCTGAAGCATGTATGGGACGAGTTCGGGCCGGCGTTCACCCCGTACCCGTGGGCAAGCGAGGATATATCCTTCTGCTACAGGGTAAACCAACTCGGTTATCAAATCTACTGCGACAGTTCTGTATCATGCGGACACATCGGGCAGTTTATATACACAGAAGCATTGTTGCCGGAGAGTGATGCAAAATGAACAACATCGTGCCAATGAAGACGCCTGAACTCCTGCGTCGCCTTGACATCATGGCGGAAGCGGGCGGTATGCTTTCAAAGGACCGTATCCGCACAGTGCGTGAGGCGGCCGCACGTATCCGCGAACTTGACGAGGCAGTAAATATCCTTAAATCTCACAACGGAGGTGATGTGAATGAAGAGCATTGAATGGTGGCGCGGCGTGGCAAACCACATGTGGCGTACATACTTCGCCCTGCAGCGCGACGGGTTCAACTGGGATAAACTCTCCCAGCCTGACAGGCGTATCTATGCCGTGTGCCACCACATTTTCCTGAAGTCGTTCGTGAAGTCTGATCAGGACATCCTGCAAATGTACTTCACTACGCGCTGGGGTGACGATCAGTACGCTGTCGAGGACTACTCACTGAAGCATAACATCCCAACGAAGGTTATATGGATGGTCATACGCCGTGCCAACCGCACAGTCATGGAAGAATGCGGTTTCCTGGAAAAGAAGGACGGTGACAAAGATGAGTGACGCTCCGTTCTTCTCGATCATTATCCCTACATACAATGGCGCTGATCGGATCGGAAAAGCAATCGATTCCTGCCTGTACCAGTCCTTCACTGACTTTGAAATCATTGTTGTATGCGACAGCTGCACGGACAAAACGCAGGACATTGTTAAATGCATTGCACATGGTGACGACAGAATCCGGATGTATGAGGCATGCGCTCACCGAGACGGAATCGCAAGGAACGTAGGACTCGATGCGGCACGCGGACGGTACATACTGTTCCTTGACGATGATGACTGGTGGCTGCATGAGTTCGTGCTCCAGCTGATGTTCGACTGCCTGAAAGACGGTAAGTCGGACGCGCTTATTTTCGGAATCATATGGCGCACTGTCGGTTACAAATTTCAGCCCGCCGGCTCGTATATTAAAATGGTCGCGGGACATGCCTGGCGCAGGGAATTTATCGGAGACACCAGGTTCGATGACGGTCAGTATTCTTCAGACGTGCGCTTCCTAACTAAACTGCTTGAACGTAAACCTATAGGAAGTTGGACAGCACTCCCAATGTATTACTATAACTTCATGCGACCAGGTTCACTCTCGGACCTTCACAAGCGAGGTGAGATCTAATGAAAAAAATACTTATTACCGCTCCCGCACGGCAGGAACCAAAAATATTCAATGAATACCGTGACTCAATTGACAGACTGATCGTCCCGGATGGATTCACACTCGACACGTTTTACGTCATCAATGACTGTCCTGAATTGATCCCATGCCTGCGCGAATCTGACAAATATATCGTTCACAATACGGGCGAAGCATACAGTAAAACCCATAACGACCATATCTGGTCCGACTCAAACATGCGCGCAATGGAAGCGCTCCGGAACATGACCATCCAGCACGCACTCGATCACGGGTATGACTACTGGTTCTCCGTGGACACTGACCTCGTGCTGCACCAGGACACGCTCCGCTTCCTGCTCGACGCAGACAAGGACATCGTGTCGGAAATATTCTGGTCTACATCAAAAGATATCCACACATGGTGCAACGCATGGATGTTCGACCAGGGATCCGGTATGCTCAATGAATGGCATAACCCGGGACTCTACCAGTGCGGAATGACCGGCGCATGCACACTCGTTAAACGCAAAGTGCTCGAATCCGGCGTTGACTACACACACATCCCGAACATTCAGCGAGCACTCTACGGAGAGGATCGTCACTTCTGCGTTCGGGCTGCCGTACACGGGTTCGAACTGTGGGTAGACTCACATTGTCCCGCAACACACCTGTACACAGAGCAGGAATATAAAAAGTATATGGCATGGAAGGAGGCTAACCGGAATGGATAAGGACACGGAAAATAAAGTTGTTGATATCGTGTCAAAACAGAAACACAAACGGCCAAAACGAAGCGAAGAATACTTACCACAGTACGAACCTGGAGATATGGCTCGTATGATTACGGACGCTGTGAGTTTGTCAAGCTTTGGGCCAGTTGATATTAACGATCCTGATGCTGTTGAAGAACGAATTAATAAGACCCTTAAATATATGATTAAACACGATATGAAGCCTACCGTTGAGTCGTTGGCTCTTGCTTTTAATACGAATAGAATGCAGTTGTGGCGGTGGTCAAACAATGTGGAATGTGGAAATATACCAGAGCGGTCTCGTTACGCTATAAAAAAAGCCTATAGCATAATGAACCAGCTATTGACTCAGACTATGGCTGACGGAAAAATCAATCCGGTCGCGGCAATATTTTTGCTCAAAAACAACCATGCTTACAAGGACCAGACGGACGTGGTGGTCACACCGAACAATCCGATGCAGGGACTGGATGCGGAACAGGCACGCAAGCGTTTGGAGGAAGCGATCCCGGACGAGGACGAGTGAGCCTGGGCATGGGTATATATACTACTTATACGAATAAATAATAATATATATACCTTACGACGTGACAGGTTGCTTCAGGGTATAAAAAAAGAAGCAGGGGGATTATCCCTGCTTCCTGCTGCGGATCCAGCGGCTGAGCGTCGATTGCGATACGTTGAAATGAGCGGCGATCTCCGCGTTACTCATCACATTGGCGTCGTACATGGCCAGCGCCTGCTGACGGTCCTTATCCGTTCCGGCACGGGGACGGCCTCCGCAGCGACCGCGGGCCCGGGCGGCCTTCAGACCGTCAACCGTGCGCTCAGCGATCAGGTCACGCTCAAACTGAGACAGAGCGGAAAGCATCGTCAGCATCAGTTTCCCCGTGGCCGTGGTTGTGTCCAGGTTTTCCTTCAGGCTGACAAGGTGGACGCCCATCCCGGTCAACCGGTCGACGAGATCAAGCAGGTCCTTTGTGGAGCGGCTGAGACGAGAGAAGGAATCGATGACGAGGATGTCACCGGGGCGGAGCGTAAGCAGCATGGTCTTGAGCTCCGGCCGGTCTGATTTCGTTCCGGTCATCTTCTCATTGAAGATCCGTTCGCAACCGGCGGCGCGGAGGTTGTCCAGCTGGCGGTCCAGGTTCTGGTCTTGAGTGGAAACGCGGGCATATCCGATTTTCATAAGGCGTAAACCTCCCTTCATGGAAATATGATACCATAAACGGGGGATTGTGGCAAGTAGAAATAGACATAAGTAAAGACAAAAATAACAGATCAAAACAGGGAAGATTTAAGTAGGAAAACAGGACAACAGACGAGAGCCAAAAACGAGCGTATTTGAACAAAGAAAAACCACCCCGGGAACGGATCCCGGAGCGGTGGCGGAGCGGGTGTATCACATGGTAGCGATCATGCAATTCCATACGGCGGACATCAGATCCGGCGTCATACCTTCCGGATATTCGATGCCTTCCGCGGTCCAGTTGGACATAGTATAGGCGGCATCCTCAGCGGTCATCGGTTCCGGGTCACCTTCGCCCAGCAGGCAGGTAGCCAGGAACGAAATCGTTTCTTCATACAGCATTTCAGGCGTCATGTTAATTCCTCCCATCAGCTGGCACGGCGGGCGCCGGCGGTCCAGTAATTAATCATGCGGGTGATTTCTTCTTCAGGGTACATGTAGAGTTCATAACGGTCCAGGTCAGCACCGTCGCGGAGGTACCCGCAGCCTTTACCGGTCTTTTTCGGGTCTGGAAGGGTCTCACAGCCCGGTGCAGCGATCAGGTAGCGGGATTGTGCCGCCGTGGCCGTACGCAGGCCTAGAACGGCCGGAAAATTGCATTTCAGGACGGTCGGGATTGTTACGGCCATAACGTTTTGCGTGCAGGCGATCACGTGCACATGAGCGGCGCGGCCGATCTGTGCCAGGCGCTGGAGCGGAGGCAGGGCGACGTTCTTTTGTGTTACCATGAGGTCGGCGAGCTCGTCGACGATCACGTACAGGTCCGGGCCGGAATATTCCCGGACGCCGGCGCGCTGCATTTCTGAAAAGCGGCGCTCCGTTTCCAGGACGGCATATTCTAGCGCGTCGATCATGTCGGACGGTTCCGACGCATAGCGGACGACGTGCGGCAGGCGTGCGTACTGGACAAGCTCCACCTTTTTCGGGTCCAGCAGGATAAAACCGCATTCGGACGGGGCACGGGTGGCCAGTAGCGCGTATATAATGCCGTTTATAGTCACGCTTTTACCGGAACCGGTGGCGCCTGCAATGAGCAGGTGCGGACGGTCGGCAAGGTGCGTATACAGGCGGTAAACGCGGCCGCCGGGCGTGGTATACGGAGCGGAATTATACATTGCTTTATACCTCCATAATTTCAAAATCAGTATGCGCAAGGCGGAAAACAAGAGAAGCGGCGGAGCGGATACCGGAGCGGATCCCGTTTATATATTCGGTCACATAACCGGCACCGCTTGTATATATGCCGTCCTCCGCGAGCGTGTGCGCCATGCTCCAGGAAAACGGACCGGAAACAATCACGGCACCCGGAGCGGCGGAGCGGAGCAGCTCCGCCACTTCATCCTCAAAAAGGCCAGTGTACTTTCTTCCCATGGTCTGAACCTCCCTTGTCAATCACCACAGGCGAGACGGGGCAGTGTGTACGGATAGACGGCCGGAGCGGAGCACCTGACCGCAAAAGGGGTGGAGCGGTTACAGGTCCGATATACCAGGACCGTACCGGAGCGGGCCGGAATTCTGAAGGCCATAAACCCGGCGCTTGTATCGTAGGAAAACTTTATTTTGTGCGAGCGGAGCGACAGCTCTATATCTTTTTCGGTCCGGGCGTCCGCAACAACGGTGCGGATCCGGTCCGCCGTCAATAACATTTTCATATGTTTACACCTCCGTTTCGTATGCGTAAAGCTGTCCGGAATAAATGCCGTTCTCTTCTGCAATGCGGCGCGCGGTTTTGTAGTCGTGCGGAACGCATACCGAGCGGATGGCGGCGTTTCTTTCCTTTACGGAGCCCGTGAAATATTCCGCGTCATTCAGGCCGCGCCGGTCCGGACCAATTGCGTACACTGTAGTCATAAACGCGTCCGCCGCGAGCGCGTAAAAGTTGCCGGAAAGACAGATAATATACGTGTGCGCGTTTTTCAGTGGTTCGGACCACGGCAGGCCCTGCATATAATGGCGTTTAGCCTCCGCCGGGTCCCACTTGCCCGGGAAAGTATCGCGGCCGTGCTCGCCGTCAACAACTATTTCATACCCGAAAAAGCTTTTCGTGTTCCTGTTTTCGTGCACGTCGTAAACGGTATAATACATTTTCAAAACCTCCATTTCATATATAGCGCCGCGGCTCCGGGCGGATCCGCTCCGCCCGGGCCCGTTACAATCAAGCGCTTTTCTTTTCCGCGTCCGCCGTTATAACGGCGTTAACTGTTTTTGACGTCGTTGTTTTTCCGTACGTGTCTTTTATATCCGGAAAGTCTCTGTAAAGCGCCGCCGTGTCCAGGCGTACACTTGACGACGTTTTTATAACAACGGTGTAAACGTCTGTCGTAAAATTATCCGCGTTTTTAGCATGGTCAAGTATAAGTGCCTTCATTGCCTCCGCGCGTTTTTTTGCGGCGGCCTCCGCGGCCTTTTCCTGCAGGTAGTTTGCAATAATTGTATTAATATCCATTGTTTTTCCCTCCGCTTTTTTTAGTCGTTTTTTTACGTGGTATATATACCCGGCCGGACGCGGGCCCGGCCGGGTCCGGGCTCAGTGCTTGTCAAAATAGCTGTCTTTTTGCAGCCTGGACAAGTACCAACATGCGCGGCACTTGTTACAATCGCCGGGACAGTGTATCGCGTCCGCCGGAATACGCTTTTCCTGTCCATCATTGCACCACGCAACGCGATAATGTTTCCGCAAGTCGTCCGGGACGCGTACGCCCGTCCAGCCGCTCAAAACAAGCTCAAAATTCGCGAGCTTGTAAAAATGCACGTGCCGCACAACGTCAAATTGTTTCGTAAAGGCCAGAAAACGCGTTTCCGCGTGCCGCATTGCAATGCGGCGCCACATGCGGGCGTATTCTACCGAAAACATATCCCCACTTGAATGAATACGGAAAAGCGCGGGCCTGTTTTTAGTTAGCCAGGCGTCAAGCGCCTTTTCCAGTTCACGCGGATGATTAATCGCAAGCGCCGTGTTTTCTGTCCAGGCCTTAAGGCAATAATTGTTTTCTATATCGTATCCGTGACAGCATGCGTTTTTTACTGCATAACATCCTTCCTTTAAGCAATGCGCGCATGCCGCCGCGCTGCAGGTCCGGCCCGGCGCAAGGTTAAACGATGGAATACCTTTTAACTTGCTATTGTCGCGCGGCTCATGGAATACGGCCCTGTCCGTATTAATTGCATTATCTACGACGTCAAATAATTTTTTGATATCATATCCTTTTTTGTCGCTTTTTTTGAATTCGTTTTTTCCGCAAACCGGGCAAAACGACGGCGCGTCGTGTTCGTCAAAATCAAGTTCGCCGCGTGTTCCCGTCCAACCACACCACTTGCAAACAATTTTATTGTTTCCCGGTGCACCGTGGGAAATATAGAATTTTTCCGCCTGTTTTGCACCGCGAAAAGATTTATACGTCTTTTCAAATACGCAAGCGGCATTGTTATACAGTTTCAATACGGCGGATCCATCGTCAAGTGCCTTGATTGTTGACAGTGTGTCTTTTGTTATAAGTTCCATTTTCATGCCCTCCGATTTTTTATTGTCAATCACTTATTTGTGATTGCATGATAATATTAACTCACAAAAATATGATTGTCAATACTTTTTACTCACTTTTTTATGAATTATTTTTTTCTTCCATTATATAAACAAAAAAACGGTCGTCCGTTTCCGCGTCGGCATGGTTCCGGCGCCTGGCTATATGCCGCCGGGAACCTGGCCAGGCGCGGCGGACCGGATCCGCCCCGCGGGGATATACGGCCCCAGGCGCCCCGGCATCCTTACCCTCCTCAGCATCCCAAAAATAAAAAAAGCCAAAATAGTCACAAAAAAGTGTTGACAAGGTCACATAAAAGTGATATCATCATCATGAAAGGACACGAGAGGAAGATGAACGAGATGAAGACGAACGAGATTATCAGGGAACTGATGGGTAAGAACGGAGTGCGGTTTAACGCGCTGGCAGAGAAGCTCGGACTGCAGCCGAACGCGTTAGCGAGCAGACTGAATAGGAGAAACTTCAGCACGAACGTGTTGAATCAGATGCTCGGCGTGTTCGGGTACAAGATCATGCTGGTTCCGAAGGATGTAGCGCTTCGGAGCGGATGGTATGAAGTAGAAAACAGCAGGGACGAAGAAGACACTGAGGAGAAGTAAGGAGTGGGCATCATGGCGAAGAATCCGAACGTATTCATTGAGATCAAGGACGGTCTGAAGGTTGATGTTGTGCTTGGTGTGTTGCAGGACGCGCTGAAGGAGATCGATACGCAGTGTGAAGTGCTGGAAGGGAACGTAGTGCAGTGGAACATCTCGAAGAACGCGCCAGGGTACAGCGTGATTATGCGGGACGAGGGTGTAGGGGAACCGATGAAGTTTGTTGTTGGGAAGGCACCCCGGTCGAAGAAGAACGCGGTGAAGGAATAAAAGGTGTTTTCAAAAATCCCGGAAAAATAAAAAAGGCGGTGACAGATGATATATGATTGCCGTGATGATTATTATCATAGCTGTTGTCGTGATATCTGCGTGCGCGGACAACGGGCAATGGGGCGCGGCCGGACTGGCGGCGGTGATCTGTGTTGTTTTGTTGCTGATGGGCGCCGGTGAACGGCACGATTCCATGGCGCACATTAACCGGCTGAACTACTGGGCGGACGGCGGGCCGGACTCACCGGAGTGGAAACGGAACGCACGGAAGCGGAACTTTGAGCGAATGAATCCGAGGCCGGGGCGGTATTCGATGGAGCGGGAACTGAAGAGCCGGGACCTGCGGGACGCCCGTCGCAAGCGCGAGCGGTTCAAGGAAGAGCTGGAGAGCGGTGAGGCTACCATCAGCAAGGCACCGTCGAGGGTGTGCCACTACTGCGGGCGGTTTGTATATGCCCGTGGGAGGAGGGTGCAGACGGAGATGGGCGCGGCAATAGAGTACAGCTGCCCGAAGTGCGGACGGATAAACCGGACGAAGCTTGGGACGTAAGGACAAACACGGATAAGAAACGATAAGACGCAGAATTGCGGGAATGAGCCGAGAGGCTTGTTCCCGTTTTTATTTGGAGGAATATGATGAAGCATTTCAGCATTGAGATCATGGGTGCGGAATGGGAAGTAAGGATCCAGGAGGAGACTGACGAGAAGAGGCTTGCGGAGTGCAGCGGGTTTACGGACTGGACGGAGCGTTCCATTGTCATTTATGACGGGCGGAAGATAGGGAACCTGAAAAGGCCGGAAGAGTTTATGGCGCATGTGCTGCGGCATGAGATTGTACACGCGATGCTGTTTGAGTGCGGGCTTGGAGACGACTGGGGGCATCCTGAAATGGGGCATGACGAGACGATGGTTGACTGGGTTGCGAGGCAGCTTCCGAGGCTTGCGAAGGTCACGTCCGAAGCGGAGCGGGTTATGCTGAAAATGCTGGAGGAGAACGATGACGGAGATTGAGAAGATTCAGCGATACATTGACGCGCATCCGGACGACCCGGTTGTGTTCAGGGATGCTCTTTCGATAATTTACGATCATACGCAGGCAGGGGAGACCGGCTGGCATGACATCAATGCACAGATGCGAAAGGTTATCGCAAAATCCATGCGCGGCTGTGCGACGGTGAGGATTGCGGAGAGCCTGGAAGACACGTATTACAAGAGCCTGCTGATTGATTCGCGGGTGATGTTTGACGCGTACTGTCAGTACATTGAGCGAAACCGCGCGCCGAGAAAACGGTTCTACCTTCCAAGGAGGAGACAGCTGCTTCGGGTTGTAAACAGCATACAGAAGCTGATGGACAACCTTCTGGACATATTGGGCATCAGCCTTCCCCCTGGCGTTGGCAAGAGTACGCTGGCAATATTTTTGCTGACGTGGGTAGCCGGAAGGTGGCCGGAAGAGCCGAACCTCACCGGAAGCCACAATAATGAGTTTGTGCGCGGTGTATATGACGAGTGCCTGCGGATCTTTGACGGTCACGGGGAATATCTGTGGCATGACGTGTTTCCGGAAACGGTCGTATCAAACACAAACGCGAAGAGCCTGCGGATTGACCTGGGGAAACCGAAGAGGTTTGAGACGCTGGAGTTTACGTCAATCGGATCCGGTAACGCCGGTCTGTACCGGGCGGGGCAGCTGTTGTACTGCGACGACCTGATCAAGGGACTGGAGGTCGCTTTGAGCAAGGAACAGCTTGACAAACTGTGGGATATGTATACGACGGACCTGCGGCAGCGGAAGATCGGGGATCACTGCAAGGAACTGCACATAGCCACCCGGTGGAGCGTCAATGATATTCTGGGCAGACTGGAGCGGCAGTACGAAGGAAGCGACAGGGCGGAGTTTATTGCGATTCCGGCGCTGAATGAAAATGACGAGAGCAACTTTGACTACCTGTATGGGGTGGGATTCAGCACGGCGTTCTACATTGAGCAGCGTGGGATTATGGATGACGCGAACTGGAGGGCGCTGTACATGAACCAGCCGATTGAGCGGGAAGGCCTGCTGTATCATCCGGATGAGCTGCGGAGGTACTTTGAGCTTCCGGACCGGGAACCGGACGCGATCCTGTGCGTGTGCGATACGAAGGACCGGGGCATCGACTACTGCTCCATGCCGATTGCGTATCAGTACGGCCAGGATTACTACATTGAGGACGTGGTGTTCAATAACGCGAACCCGGAGAACGTGGAAGCGGAGATCGTGACGAAACTGCTTCAGCACAACGTGCATATGGGGCGGTTTGAGTCGAACAGTGCAGGCGGCAGGGTTGCGCAGAGCGTGCAGGAAGAAGTAAAGCGGCGCGGCGGGCGGACGAAACTGACTACAAAGTACACGACGCAGCAAAAAGAGACGAAGATCATTATGGCAAGCCCGTTTGTGAAGGAACATTTCCTATTTAAGGACCAGAGCGTGGTCAAAGACAAGGAATACAGGACGTTCCTGAACAATGTATGCAGCTGGACAATGAACGGGAAGGCAAAGCACGATGACGGACCGGATAGTCTGGCGATGCTGGCGGACTATGTGCAGACGTTCGGACAGGGGCAGGTTCGCGTATTTGAGCGGTTATTTTAATTTTCCGAACGAATACTACACATAATAGGGAAAACATTCGTAAAAGTATTGACAGGGCACAATATATTGGATATAATCAAACTGCAAGATACTATTCTGCTTTATTAATTGACCAATCAGGTCGGTTAGTGACGTGGCAGGGTAGCAGGAAGACGCTGAATGGCGAGGAAACTCGTTGGTTCAGCGTCTTTTTCTGTACATAAGTGAGGGAGGGAGGATCCGGATGCGTAAAAGTCTTGAGGCTTATGACACGACGGTGACAGACGGCCGGATTGATCCGGATTACTCCACTGGGCTGCACGGACGCAGGCAGATATTCACGAGCGAGAGCGAAATTACCATGGACAATGTGGTTGACGTGTTGCAGAAAGCGTTGACCGTCCACAACAAGAATCGCGCAGAGATTATTTATCTCCAGAAGTACGAACGTGGAATACAGCCTGTATTGGAGCGGACAAAGAAGTACAACGATGAGATCAACAACAAGGTTGTTGAGAACCTGGCGAACGAGATTATCACGTTTAAGGAATCAGAGTTTGCCGGAGAGCCGATCCAGTACGTCAGCAGGCGTGGGAACAAGGGTGTGGACGACAGCAGACGTGACATTCCAGAGAAGGTTTCCAGGGTCAACGACATGATGATTTCAGAGGGAAAGCAGACGCTTGACCTTGAGCTGGCTCACAAGATGTTTACATGCGGCGTTGCATACAGGCTTGTATGGCATGATATCGGGAATAACGATGAATTCCTGGATGAGGCGCCGTTTGAGATTGCTGTTCCGGACGTTGAAAACACGTTTGTAATCCGCCATAACGACGCGAAAAAGACGGTTGTTGCCGGCGTAACTTATGTGTACAAGACGCTGCCGCACAGCGACCCGGAATACACGGTTTATACGAAAAACGTGACGTACACGATTGAGGAAATCGCCGGGAAACTTCAGATTAACAAAAGCAAGACTGTCACGCACAACTTTGGCATGGTCAGTCTGATTGAGTATCCGTGCAACCCGGACTATATGGGCGCGTTTGAAGTGGTTCTTCCGCTTCTGGACGCGATTAACCTGACGCAGAGCAACCGGCTGGACGGTATTGAGCAGTTTATTCAGGCGCTGATGGTCTTCGACGGCGTGGACATTACCCGTGAGGACCTGTTGAAGCTGAAAGATCTTGGCGCAATTCAGCTTCCTCCGACGCAGAACGGCACAAACGGCGGAAAGAAACTGTATTACCTGAACGAGCAACTGGACCAGAGCCAGACACAGACCCTTGTAAACGATATGAAGAGGACTGTGCTGGAGATTGTCGGCATGCCTTCGCAGGGTGACGCGAGCAACGGAGACAGCAGCAATAACGGCGCTGTCATTATGCGTAACGGATGGTGGCATGCAGAAGGCCGGGCGCTTCAGACACAGAACATGTGGAAGAAGGCAGAGACAGAGTTCCTGAAGGTTGTGCTGAAGATCTGTAACCAGCAGAACGTACTGACAGGGCTGAAAATTTCCGACCTTGAGCCGCGGTTCTGGAGGCAGAGTTACGAGGACCTGCTTGTAAAGACTCAGAGTTTTGCAACGCTTCGCAGTGCCGGAATGCCTGCTGTACAGGCGTTTAAGTTCAGCCATCTGAGCCGTGATCCGGAAAGCGACGCCATCATGTACGACGATTACCAGGAGATGCTTGCGAAAGAGCTGGACCGGATGAACGGGGTCGGCGAGGACGGGATCCCGCTGAAGGAAGACGACACAACGGACCCGACGAGCGCTGAAGGAATTAAGGCGCAGGCAGAAGGCGATGAAGGCGCCGGCGGTTCATCCCGTGAGAGCAAGAAAGGCCAGTGGGCGCAGTGCCCGGTGTGCGGACGGAAGTTCATCAAGAAGGAAGCCAACCAGGTGTATGACAGCCTGAGCTGCGCGAACCGGGGAAGGCGGAGTACTCCAAGGTACGGAGGGTAACAAATGGAGGAAACGACAGTCAATTGTTACGCCGAGTGCGACAAAGCCATTAAAGCGATGAACCGGGAGAACCTGGAAGCGTTTGGTCGGCTGAAAATGGCAAAGTGGGACGAGGTCAACATCATCCGGACTGTTGTGGCGGTTTACAGGAAGAGCGCTGAACGCGCCCGTAAACGTTACAAAAAGGTCGCGTACGAAGCATATATGTACGGATGGATCCTGTGCGGGCTTGACAGGGAGGAAGGAGAGAAACAGGCACGGAAGGCCATTGACGATAACTGGATCGACCGTGTTCTTACTGAAACTGATTTTGTAACGCTGTACAGATTTGACACGGAGACGGAGCGAAAGGCCTACAGGCTTTCGGAAACGCTGGAGGCGGCTCAGGACAGGGACTATGAAATTAACAAAGCCCTGAGGTATTGGAGCCGGCAACTCGGACAGTACGCAATTAACATGACGGACTACGCGCTGGTGCAGGCATATGAGGATGCCGGGGTAGAGATGATCGAGTGGATCACGCAGCGAGACGAAAGAGTTTGCACAGAGTGCCATGCCTATGACGGGCAGATTTTCCGGACCGATGAGATTCCGCCAAAGCACTGGAATTGCAGATGCTTCTGGAGACCGGTCTTTCGATCCGTGGAAGATTAAAAAATGGATGCTGATGCGTCCAAAGCGCGGAATCAGGTTTTAAACGGTGAATGCCGTTTGAAATAAACGTCAGAGAAGACGTAAATCGCAAAACGTCAGAGAAGACGTAAATCGCAAAACGAAGTGACAGAGAAGTCGATAAAACGCAAAGGAGAAACAAAATATGGAAACATGGCGCAACGGAATTTTACCCATGAAACTTCAGTTTTTTGCTGAACCTGCTGGAGACGGAAACAATCCTTCCGGAGGCGGAAACGATCCTGCCGGCGACGATCCGAACAAAGGCGGCGCCGGTGGCGATGATCCGAATAAAGGCGGGGATAACGCCGCCGCCCAGATGGAACAGATGAAGGCTGAAATGGACCGCATGAAAGCGGCGCTGGACAAAGCCACACACGAAGCGGCCGACAACAAGCGGCAGCTCGGCGAAGCGCAGAAGCAGCTGAAGGCAAAGATGACCCAGGAAGAGATCGACGCAGCCAACAAGAAGGAAGCCGATGAAAAAGCGGCCAAGGAACTGGAAGATCTCCGGAAGGAAGTCGCGAAAGCCAAGAACACCAAGTCTGTGATGGGGAAACTCAACGTGGACGAGGATACTGCCGGAAAGATTGCGGAAAGCCTGATCGGATGTGAAAACATCGAAAATGCGCTGTTGCTGATCCAGCAGGCATGGACTGCAAAAGAAAAGGCACTGCGGATCGAGTTTGGCAAGATTCCAGGACCCGGATCCGGCGGGAACGGCGGCGATGACGCTGCAGAGGCAGCGGCAATTGAACGCGCAAAGAACCTGGGCAAAAGGCGCGCGGAAAGCGAGAAATCCGTTGTTGACGGTTTGAAGGGGTACATGCGGTAAAAAGCTGGATGGTTCAGCCTGAAGGCTTGAACCGATGGACACATATTTACTCTTTTGAAAGGAGAGAAAAGACATGAAGTATGCTGAGACCACGATTGGCGGCGGCGTTGAGATCCTCGCCAGCAAGGACTTCCAGGCCATTCCTGTGAAGGTTGCGACCCCCGGAAGCGGTACGGTCGTGAAGGCGGGCACGCCTCTGAACGCCAGCGGAGAGAGCACCACTGGTTCCGGCGCCATCGGCATTCTGCTGTATGACGTGGACACTGCTGAGAATCCCAACGGCGCGGCTGTTGTGCAGGGCATCATCGACGCTGCCAAGGCACAGACCCACAGCGGAGTGACCTATGTGTCCGCGCTGTACAGTGCGCTGCCCGGAATCGTATTCCGGACCAACATCGGCGTGCAGGGTGTTACCGGCGCGACCGGAGCAACCTGATCGGGGGATAGAAGATGAGAATTCTCATTGCCGTACCTACCTTTGAAACGATTTACCCGGACACATATAAGTCAATATGGGATCTGGACAAGTGCGGGCATGAGGTGCTGTTTGAGTCGGTCCGCGGCTATGACGTTGCGACGGCGAGAAACCACATTGCCCAGAAAGCGATTGATCTTGAGACGGACTATGTGCTGATGGTGGACAATGACATCACGCTGCCGAAGGACGCACTGAAGTTGCTCCTTGAAGACGCGAGACAGGTCTGCCTTGGGTATTACGCCCACAGGGGATCCGACAACCTGTATCACGGGCGCACGTGCCTGTGCAGGCTGAAGGACAAGGACGGCAAGGAGTATTATCACTATCCGCTGGAATCGGAATACACGGCGGAAGAGATGCGCGAAATGCAGGAAGCCGGCGAACGGAAGATTGAAATCCACGGCGGCGGAATGGGATGCGCGCTTATCCGGACGGAAGTATTCCGGAAGCTCTCATACCCCTGGTATGACTGGGTGAACTATGGGGACGCGAACAGGGGGATGCTCAGTGAAGACCTCTACTTCTGCGCCCTGTGCCGGACGTCCGGCATACCGATCTACGGGGACGTGAGAGTCGGCTGCGGTCACCTGCTCCGGCATGTGCAGTGGCCGGTATGACGCAACAAACCAAAAGCTATGAAAGGAGAAAAATCCTATGAACCTGATTGAGTTTCGTAAGGAGGTAACCCCCAAGGTTATCGCTGCCAACTGGACTGAAGCCCAGAGCAACAAGATTCCCTATCTTGGCGAGACCCTTTTCCCGTCCGACCAGAAGGCCGGCCTGGATCTGAAGTTCATCAAGGGCAACAAGGGCCTGCCTGTTTCCCTGATGCCCAGCGCCTTCGACGCGAAGGCAACCTTCCGCAGCCGGCCCGGCATGAAAATGCTTGAGACCCAGATGCCCTTCTTCCGTGAAGGCTTCAAGATCAAGGAAGAAGACCGCCAGAGCATCCTGCGGATTCGTGAAAAGAACGATCCGTACATGAACGACGCGCTGAACCGCGTGTTCGATGACGCGAACAACCTGCTGGAGGGCGCCCTGGTTGTGGCGGAGCGCGAAATCATGCAGCTGCTGTTCGCTGAAAACGGCAACGTTGGCATCACCATCGAGGCGAACGGCGTTTCCTACACCTACAACTATGACCCGGATGGTTCCTGGAAGAATGCGAACTACTTCCCGGTTACCAGCGATTATACGTGGGACAAGCCCGACGCAGCGGATCCTCTGACTGACATCCGCGCTGCGCAGGACGCGATCACAAAACAGGGCGCAAAGGGCGAGATTCTCGTCATGAACAACGCCACGTTCAAGCTGTTCCGCAGCATCAAGGCGATCAAGGATCTGTTCCTGACCCTCAACGGACAGGCTGTCGGATATCTGACTGACCCGCAGATCGTCACAGTGCTGAAGGATTCCCTCAACCTCGCCGGAATCGTTGTCTACGACAAGCTGTACGCTGATGAGAGCGGAGTCGAGCACAAATTCGTGCCGGACAACTACGTTGCGGTTCTGCCCAACGGCACGCTGGGTAAGACCTGGCGCGGCACCACGCCCGAGGAAGCTGACCTGATGGGAAGCAACGCGGCGGACGTGGCCATCGTCAACAAGGGCATTGCAATCACCCAGATTATGGATACTCATCCGGTCAACCTGAACACCTTCGCATCCGAAATCGTCCTGCCAAGCTATGAGCGGATGAACCAGGTCGCACTGATTAAGGTGAAGTAAGACCGATTACCCGGCGGCGGTTTGACTGCCGCCGGGAATAAGACCTTTGAAAGGGGAACATGCCCATGTTGGTTAAAGCCAAGTGGAATGTGAAGGACGGCAACGGATGGCACAAACATGGCGAGGTATTTGATACCGAATCAGATCTTGGAGAAGCCGTTGACGTGCTTGAGACGGCGAAAAAAACCGCTGATGAAAAGCCTGAGAATGAACCTGAAAAGGGAGAAGCAAAGGCAGAAACAAAAGCGGTACCCACAAGAAGCAGCTCCCGGCGCAGGGCAAGCAAGTAAGAAGGGGGACGGAAAGGATGACCATTGACAAAAAGGTCGATATGCTTCGCCGCATGATGGGTGAGGATGAAACGGATCGCGGCATCCTTGAAGTCTATCTTGAACTTGCAGGACAAAAGATACTTAACCGCATGTATCCGTTTAAGGATGACTACGACGGTCTGGAAGTTCCGGACAGGTATGTAGCTATTCAGTTAAAAATTGCCAATTACATGATCAACAAGATCGGCGCGGAAGGCCAGATCCAGCACATCGAAAACGGAATTCACCGCAATTACGGCTCGGCAGATATTCCGGACGGTATGCTTGCTGAAATCGTTCCGTACTGCAAGGTGATCCAGTAAGGCGGTGAAACCATGAAGTGCCTTAGAAGGAACATGACGGACTTTGAGTATCTGCCGTACGAAGGCATGACCGAAGCAATGACCGAAGATAACGAGCATACTGGTCAGTATCAGCCTTCATACGGGAACGCCGAGCAGAAGAAGGGGAACATCTCCGCACCAAGCGGTACGGTAAACCAAACCTTTTACGGACAGGATATCCGCTATACGCATGTGCTGGTGATGGATAACCCGGACCCTGGGATTCATGAAAACGGACTTATCCGCTGGAAAGGTGAACTGTATGAAGTCCGTGCCGTGCTCCCAAGCCTGAATGCAGTGAGCATTGCACTGCGAAAGCAGACTAAAGATCATGCGGCAGGTGGAGACTGATGGGCCAGTTTATCCTTAAGAATATTGAGATGACGTTGGACGAGCGATCTATTGGGAAAGCCATTCAAGAAGTCAACCGGTTTAAGGAGAAGCTCCAGCCTGCAATGCAGTGCCTGATCACATGGCTTGCGGAAAAGGGCGTTGAGGTAGCGAAGGCTGAACTGATTTTTATGCCCGGGCCGCCATATATGTCCGGAGACTTACAGAATTCTATTCTGTACAGGAAAATCGGCGACTATGCCGAAATCACGGCCGGAGAAGGGTTGATTACTGAATATGGAAGCTATGCCATGTTCGTAGAATATGGTACGGGATTCATCGGAGCAAACCACCCTCATCCTGAAGCTGACAAAGCCGGATATAAATACGATGTTCACAAACATGGTATGCACGGATGGTGGTACCCGGCACCGTGGGGAACAACAGAAGCAGAAGACGGAACAAAGCTTGCGTGGACACAAGGAATGGCATCGAGGCCTTTCATGTACAATACGCTTCGTGACCTTGAAGAGGAAGCGGAAGCGTCAGGCGGAAGGATTATTGCTGAGTATATAAGGGGTGAGCGCGCATGATTGACTTTGAAGTGAAAATCTTCAATCAGGTATACAATGCCGCCGCTTCCCTGTGCGCAAACAAAAAGTTTGTGAGCACAGCCATTGTGGATCCACCTGCAGCGTTTCCCGCGGCAAGCCTGGTCGAGATGAGTAATACGACCGTGAAAGCGGCGCAAAGTTCTACGCCCGTTGAAAACAGGGCCAGGATTATGTACCAGTTGGACGTGTACGCAACGACAAAGGCGAAGTGCAAAGAGGTTTACGCCGCTGCGGACGGCGCCATGATTGCGATGAACTTCACACGGATCAGCGGAGATTACATCAACAACTTCGACAACACGAAAGTGTTCCGGTATACCGCCAGGTATGAAGCGGAGATCGATCCGGAAGGGAACATCTACCGAAGAGCCTGACGGCGAAGAACTGAATACCTGCAAAGACGCATGATTGCGAGTTTGGGTTCTACCCACGCATCATGCGTTTTTTCATTCAAAACCATATGAAAGGAGACCAAGATTATGCCCAGCGCAGTGAAAGGTATTTCCACGTATCAGACTTACCTGATGTACCGTTCCACCACGAGCGGAACCTTTGCAAGGGTCATCGACATCACTTCCTTCCCGGACCTGATTCCCCCAAAGGACCGGATCGACATCACGAGCCTGTCTGACTACATGAGGGTCTACATCCAGGGTATCGGCGACACGTCCGAGTTCCAGTTCGGCGCAAACTACACCCCGGAGAACTACGCGGCAATTGTCGCGCTGGAAGGCCATCAGTATGAGTACGCCGTTTGGTTTGGCGCCAGCGGTACCGCAGGCAACGAGGTTCCTGACGGTCACATGGGTAAGTTCACCTGGACCGGCGAACTCTCTGCCGGCGTCAGCGGCGGCGGCGTGAACGAGGCCGTCGGTATGACCATCAACGCAACGCCCAGCACGGTCGTTGTGTTCAGCTCCACCTGATGAGTACGGGGAAGGGAGAGGGAATGGTCCCTCTCCCGAACCCCTGCTTATAAAACAACGGAGGAAACCCACATGGCAAACAAAAAAAGCGTGCCTGCGAGTCAGGCGAGAAAGGAAGGCAAGCCCATGGCTGCGACTGAAAAAGATTTTTCCAAGGTAATCATCAAGGACAAAGAGGGCAACAGCTACACGCTGGAGTATAACGCCCGCGTTGTCAAGAACATGGAACGCCGGGGATTCAAACTGGACACCGAGTTCCCTCATACCATGATCGAAGACCTGTTCCTGGGCGCGTTCCAGATGCACCACAAGGGCATGTCCCCGGACAAAGCCAAGGAAATCTGGAAACAGCAGACCAAGAAGGACGAACTGCTTGGCATTCTGACCAAGCTGTACATGAAGCCGCTGGAGGAACTGATGGCAGAACCTGAAGGCGAAGAGGAAAACGAGAACCCTACGTGGGAGACCGTCTGACGGAAGGCGAAAAGCCAAAGCAGGCGAGCTCTACCCCGTATGGAGATATATTTGACCAGCTCTTTCCGCACTATCTGTTGATGGGCATGACGCCGGAACAATACTGGGACGGCGAATACGGGCTGAAGAAGGCATACCGCGAAGCATACCGGATGCGGATGGAAAACGAACAGCGGATGGCTGACCGGAACAACTGGTACATGGGCCAGTACATTATCAGAGTGCTGCAATGCGTACCGCTTCTGGTTGGCGGGCTGAACGTGAAACAGGGAACGGAACTTCCGGATTATCCGGACAAACCGTTCTTTGAGAAGTACGAAGCGGAGAAAGAGCAAGAGGTTCGGAAGAAACACGAAGAAGACCAGTCCCAACTGGCCATGGCAATGTTCCAGGCAATGGCGGCGAAGATGAACAAAAACATCGAGCGCAGGCTGGAACAGCAGGCAAAGGCGGGATCTGGGCAGTAAAAATACGGGGCGCGTCATCGAGGAGGAAAAGACTATGCCGGATGTAGGAGTACTTCAATTAACAATTAAGGATAATTCCGAAAGTGCGGCAACAGGCCTTGAACGACTCGATGACGCGCTTGTTCGTATTAAACATGCCGTATCAGGTGGACTGAAACTCGGCACTGTTGCCACCAGCCTGAAAAAACTGACTGACGTCATCAACAACGAGCTGAGCGGTTCCACGCTTGTAAAGCTCGGACAGCTTGCCGATGAACTCAGCAAACTGAAAGGCATGGGTGACCTGAACATCCGCATCGGCGGCGGGACAAGCATTGAAAGCATTCGGTCCGCTGTGCGGGAAACAATGCAGGACATGTCCGGAATCAATACCGGTTTCGAAGACATTAAGAGCCGCACTTTCGAAGCAAAAGGCGGCATCGACGGGATGAATTCCTCTTTGCGCGATACGCAGGCACTGATGCAGAACAAGGCGTGGAGCGGAGGAATTGAGCAGTTTAGGGAGATGTTTGAAGCATACTCCCGGATTATTTCATCCATGTCGCTGCCGGCCGGAGACCAGACGGGCGTTTCCACAGATGTGGAAAAAGGATGGACAGCATGGAAGGAAGGCGCCATTGAGGTCGAAGGCACGGTATCAGACGCTGTTGATACGATGAATGCCAGACTGGGCGAACCGGTCCAGTACCTGACCGGCATGAGTTCGGAAGTTGGAAACCTGAATGACTACCTCGGAAAGACAAATGACCTGATGGAGGGTATGGCACGAAACACAACCCCCATGTCCGGAGGCAAAAACGCCATTATCCCGTACACAGGCATTAAGAAAGACATCAAGGATATTATAGAAGAAACTGGACAGGTAACATCAAAGACAAAAGATGCAACAAACGCAGCGGATGAATATGCGAAAAGGTTTGAAGCTATTCTTGAAGCAAAAAAAGAAGAAGCCGCACTTGCAAACGAAGCGAACAGAAAAATAGAAGCAGAGTTCAATTACGGAAATATGAAAACTGCTATTCAGGTCGCTAAGGAAGCAAGGGGAATTAGCAGCCAGGACAGCGGTATTTCAGAACAGACAAAAGACGCAAGCATATTCAGCAGTGTTGCCGAAAGACTTTCCGGTGTGCTG